>Ga0222694_1000014_pt1 | contig 63236 bp, 103 predicted proteins | sample AntAcemetage1333_FD_181145 | JGI IMG/M metagenome (GOLD analysis project Ga0222694, IMG submission 181145) | Saline water microbial communities from Ace Lake, Antarctica - #1333 | ecosystem: Environmental > Aquatic > Non-marine Saline and Alkaline > Saline | place: Antarctica: Ace Lake...
TTATGAAGCTTAACAAAAAGAAAGCTGATAAGAATGGAAACTTCCCTAAGGCAGGTGAAGGTCAATCGAAAGAGTATAACTCAGAATCTGGAAAAGTTTCTAAACAAACTAGAAAGATGAGAGTAAAAGACGCAAAGAAAAAAGGGATAATTTAATTCACATACGCAGAGCGTTTTAGACTGCGTTACAAACTAACGTAAAATAATTTTACAAGAAGTATTATGGAAAATGAAACAAAGGTAGTACCAGAGGCTCCAGCAGCAGTAGAACCTACCACTACACCAGCTGAAGAAATCGTAACTTCGCAGGAAGTAAAAACTGAAGTACCAGTAGCAGAAGTTGCTCCAGTACAAGATAATGTCGTAGATATGGCTAAGATGCAAGAACAAATAAGTAATTTGAACACAGCATTAAAGCAAGAGCGTGACACTGGCAAAGTCGAGAGCAAGGAGCTCAAAGAAGAACTTGCTAGGTCGAAGGAAACTATTGACAAACTTAAAAATGTCTTTAGTCCAGAGGTAGCAGTAGAAGAGGTTAATGAAACCTTATCAATTGATAAAATCACTGCTTTATTAGATGAGAGAGATAACAAAAAGAAAGAGGACGAGAGTAGGGAAACGCAAGCTCAAAAAATTAAAGCAGAAGTTTCAGATCTAGAAAAAGAATGGAATGGAGCAGAAGGTAAGCCAAAATACGAAGATGAAAAAGTCTTAGATTGGCAAGAAAATAACCAAAAGTTATACCTATCTCCAAGAGAAGCTTTTAATGAAATGAACAGAGACACAATCATTGATTGGGAAATTAAAAATAGACTTAACAAAAAACCAGAGGTCCAAAGTGTTGAAACTCCAGGAGGTTCACCTACAAGTAGGGAACCAATAGAGATGAAACCTAAGACGACCGAGGAACTTCGTAGTGCTATCTCAGAAGCAATGGACGCAGCTTCTGATGAGAATATAAACTAATATCTACGAAGTTACGATATACGGATTTCGTAGTAACATAAACACATGGCACAGTCCGTAACAAACATGGCTGGAGCTGCGATAAATCTTGTCGCCTCGTAGAGTAATCTACGTGTAAAATCAATTAAATTGCGGGAACATCCTTAGAGCTTTAACTACACTGACTCGTGTAAAAACGTTAAAGATTGGACAATCTGCATCAAAATCTTATGACAATTAAAAGGTGTGTTCATTGTAATAGAGATTACAAGACACAAGACACTAAAAGAAAATTTTGTTCACAAAAATGTTTTAGAGAATGGAGAAAAGAAAATTGGCATCCATCTCAAGACCATAAAGATTCAATAAGTAAAAAATTAAAAGGTCAAAAATCAACTGGGAAGCCCTTCGAGAAGGGGCATACGATAAACAATGGTAGAGAACCATGGAATAAAAATAAAACTGGAGTTCAGAAAGCATGGAATAAAGGATTAGTAATGAAGAATTACTACGATGAAGAACAGTACCAAAAATTTATAAAAGGTTGTATAAAAGGTGGAATTGCTTGTTGCTTAAAAGTAGCAGACAATACAAATAGAACAAAAATAGAAATAATATTAGAAGATATAGTAGAAGAACTTGGAATAAAATATATGACACAGTATCCATTACTTGGGATAACTGTAGCAGATATATATTTGCCAGACCACCATATAGCAATATATGCAGATGGAGATTACTGGCATAACTATCCTCATGGAACGAATAAAGACCATGAAGTTAACAAGGAACTAAAGAATGCTAATATACAAGTAATGCGTTTCTGGGAATGTGACATATATAAAGACATTGACAGAGTAAAAAAAATCATAAGAGATGTTCAGAGACTATAATATTGCCCCTCGGCAGAGGGTGAAGGGATAGTCCGACTTATACCGAAAGGTATTGGATATACATGGAGAGTATATGACGGCGTTGTTCACGAGCAAGTATTCACAAAGAATGTTTTGTTCATGAATGTATTAAAAAACGTTGCTCATGATACTGGAGCAGTTTCAGTCGCAGGCGCTTCAGCTACAGGTGGTGGTGGTAAAATGATTACAGTACATTATGGTCGTAAATGTGTTGCGACCCTTAGAAAGTAATTTCTTTGACAATTTAACTAACTATATGCTGGAAACTCCTTAGAGCCTTTCGTACCAAAGTGTAAAAATCGAAAGGATTGGACAATCAGCAGAAAAGATTTCTATGAAAGAAAACAAATATCTTGCATATTTAACAGGAGTTTACCTTTCAGATGGATCATGTTTTAAACATGAGAGAGGATATGTTTTTAAACTATCTTCAATTGATATGGATTATATAAATTATACAAATAAATGTATAGATAATCTGATAAACAAAACTGGATCTATTTACGAAAGTAAACCAACTGGATGGGGCAAGAAAAATATATTCACAATTCGCATATACGAAAAGCAATTATTTGAATATTTAACAATACAAACAGAAAAGAAAACAAAAATACCAACTTGGATTTTAGAAGGGAAAGAAAGCATTAAAAAAGAATTTATTGCTGGAATGGTGGATGGTGATGGTTGGGTTGTTTTCAACGTATCTGGTACTGGGAGAGGTTTAAACTGGCAAATCGGATTAAGTGGTTCTGAAATAATGATGAACAATATTTCAAGAATGTGTAATAAAATGCAACTTAAATCGTGGGGTCCAACAAAAATCAAAACTAGTAAAAATACGTATAGACTATTTTTCGACACACTTGATTTTATAAAATTTAAAATAAAATTAAGGATAGACAGGAAAATGGCTAGAATAAATTTCATTAGAAAAATTCTCAACGACTACATGTTAGTCTCCAAGACAAATCCAAAAAGGATTAAAGAAGTTCTTGGATGAAGATATAGTCTCATCTTTATGTAGACATAAAGCTAAGATATTAAACGAACACTGGTAGTGCAGCTGGATCTGAATCATTAACTTTACCTACAGCTGGACAGCAAGCTTATATACAAGCTAACATCCCGATGAAATATAACTTTCATCAAATTTCTCTTACAGACGTTGTTTTACAAGGTTCAAAGAGATCAAAAGAGTTCTTAGTAAACGTTTTAGAATCAGAATATGATGGAGCTAAGAATGATATGCAGAGACAGTTATCACGTCAAGGGTATGGTATTAAACGACTTCTTACCAGGTTACTGATTCCATCGTGTGCCCTATAAAACACACAAATAAAATTATCACTAATAAGGGGAATCCTGAAATTGGCAACCCCTAGCAAGCACATTACAATTTATTTCGGTTTTATATAATAAAATATGAAACAAACAAAAGCAATTAAACTGGCTTATCTAGCTGGCTTTATAGATGGAGAAGGATGTATAATGATAGCAAAAAGAAATCCTAGATTAGAAGGAAGAATAAATGTTAGTTATTCAATTCTATTAACAATATCTCAAAAAGATGGAGCAATAATGGATTGGTTAACTGGTAACTTCGGAGGTAGTGTTCAATATAAGAACAAAGAAAGAGATATTTATGTCTGGAATATAACACATAAGAAAGCAGCAAAAGTACTTAAAGAAGTCCTTCCATTTATCAAATATAAAAGACCACAAATAGAAATTGCTATTAGATTACAAAATAGATTAACCAAAACGTTAAAAGGAAAAGATGGCAGAGCATTACCATTAACTGATAGCGAAATAATCAAACGAGAAGAAATGTATTTAGAATGCAAAAAACTAAAACATATTTATAAAGAATCAAAATACCGAAATAAATTAAATAATGGTGCAGCTGTAGAGACTAAGTGTGATAACCTAGAGATAGGAAGCGATAGTCCGACCTTGCAGAAATAACAACTGTAAGATGTTAGCAGAAATGACTAACACTCCTCAATAGAGGAAGTAACAACTTGGGAACTGGAGAAATTGCTAAAGTAAATGCAGACCCTTCAACTGGTACTACTGTAGAATTAGACAACCCTATGGTTGGAAAAAATCCTACAGATTATATCGAGATTGGAAACGTTTTAAGATTTGGAGCAACAGCTTCAACTATTGGAACAGTAGATTCAATCACAGATGGTGATACTTTCGAATTAGCAGCTGGAGTTGCAGCAATCGCTGACAATGACCCAGTGTACATTGCACAAACGGCTACACAGTCAAACAAAGACGCTGAAATAATGGGACTTAAAGGTCTTATTGATGATGGTGCTAATCTTACCACTTTAGAAGGTCTTTCTAGATCTACTTACATTTGGTGGCAGTCATATGTTAATGATAATACTTCACAACGTTCATTAACAGACGCTTTACTTCATACTACTTGGATTGAAGCACAGAAGAAAGGTGATACTAAATATATCCTTACTTCATGGGACGTACAATCAGCTTATGGACAACTTTTAACTCCAGATAGACGTTATACTAACGGAGACATGCAGTTAAATGGTGGGTTCAAAGGGGTAGACTTTAACGGGATACCAATGGTAGCTGACTATGACGCTCCATATGATGAAGCTTACTTCATCGACCCTTCAACTTTATCAATTGAAGATTTAGCTCCTATCTCATTTTTGAAAGAAGATGGTGCTATTCTAGACAGAAGTGCAACGACACCTGCTTGGAATGCCACGCTTCGTTACTATGCTAATTTATGCAACAAGGCACCGAACAAATCGGCTGCCCTTAGAGATATTGTCAAATAGATTTTATCTAGCATAAGATAAAGAATAGGTTCGATAGACGAAAGTGGGGGATTGGTTAGATCAGTCCCCCAGCCTATATTAGCTATAATTAATCTAACTAATTGTATGAACAAAACTTGTATTTTATGTGGAGAAATCTACGAAAGACAAAACAACTGTACTATCGGAATTTGGAACAAAAGAAAATTTTGTTCGCCAGAATGCTCACAGATAGCTAGGGTAGGAATGAAACATTCTGAAGAAACAAAACAAAAGATTAGGAAAACAAAAACAGGATCGATACCATGGAATAAGGGTACTGGATATAAAACTAAACTTCAAAAGAAGATTAGGTCTTGTACTAAATATATAGAATGGAGGACATCCATATACGAAAGAGATAACTGGGTATGCAAAACATGCAATACTAAAGGATTGAAACTCACAGCACATCACATGAAATCTTTTGCACTTATACTAAAGGAATATAAGATTAAAACATTATATGAAGCAGAAGATTGTGATAAGTTGTGGGATTTGGACAATGGAGTTACGCTCTGTCATGAGTGTCATAAACTAACGGATAGTTATGGCAAAAACATTAACTAGTATCTCACTTACTGGGTGAGGGTAAACTATTAAACATAAACAGCTTAAACAAATGATAAAAAATAGAAATATTGCTCCAGATGCAGCTATCTCCATTTCGAAAGTTATGGGTGCTGGAATGCTAGGAGCAGGAAGAATCTTGTATGTAGCACCAGCTTCATCAGCTTCTTACTCACGTTGGAATGGAACTGTTCCATCTTCAGATTTATACACTACCATTGCAGCAGCTTATGCTCAGGTAGTTACAAATAGGAATGATGTTATTGTTCTTTCTCCAGATGGTCACGCTCAAACAGAAATGTTATCTCTTTCAAAGAATAGGTTTCATATCATAGGAGCTGACGCTGGCGGACGATACCAAGGAGCTAGATGTAGAATCACAATGGGCACAACTGGTGTCGCTACAGACTTAGCAGTAATGCAAAACACTGGAGTAGGTGTTAGCTTTACTAATATTAAATTTGATAGTTCGAGTGAAACAACAGAAAGTTTGTACTCAGTTATCGAAGCAGGTGAATACGCAAAGTATGAAGGTTGTGAGTTCTATAAGTCAACTGACTTAGACGGGGACCAAGCAGCAGAATTAGTACTTAACGGAGACACTGCACTATTTAGAAATTGTGCATTTGGTTCAACATCAAACATTGTTGCAGATGCAAAAATTAGACCTAATGTACTTCTTACTGGAGGTATTGTTAGTGGAAAGAAATGTAGAGATTCAATCTTTGACGATTGTATTTTCTTATCTAAAGCAGGTGGTAATGAGCATAATGCTGTATACGGTGCCAACGCAACAGATGTAGAAAGAATGTTACAATTTAAAGGATGTACTTTCTTCAATAACCCACTTTCAGCCGCAACTCCTGATGCAGCTATTGCTTTCGGAGCAGCACAAACAGAAGGAGCAGTTTTCTGCGACACAAACTGTGCAGTAGTAAACATAGTCGTTATGGGAACAACTGGACAGAACATTTTTGTTGTGTCACAGGATGGTTCAACTTATTCAACTGCTGGATTATCAGTAGCTTCTTAAAAACTTATATTTTTAAGTTCTTTATTCGCTCCTTAATTATAGGGAGCGAGACTAAGGGCTTAAGAAATAATTAATAATAAACATTATGAAAATTAGAAACAATGGTTCTGACTTTAAAATCACATATGATTCTAAAGAATATGAAATTAAAAAAGGAGAAATGGAAGTTACTGACGAAGGGTTAGCAACATTCATCATCAAGAAAGCAAGAGCTTGGGGATTCAATGTTGAAAAGACAGGTCTTTCAAGCAAAGAATTAGTACAACCTATAGAGGCAATTAAAGAAGTTAAAGCAGAGAAAGAAGACGTCAAAGAAGACGTTAAAGAGGAAGTTAAAGCAGAGAAAGAAGATAAAAAGAAAACTAAAAAATAAAAACTATGAAAGATGTATTAAGAAACTATGATAAGTTACTTACATATAAAAAGAACCTAGACGGTTCGGTAGATATAATAAGAAAGAGTCCATTTGATACCCAGAAAGAGCACAACCTTTTCAAGATATCTAATCAATATATTGGGAGTGCTAACTGGGTATTGAGAAAGTTGATTAGCATGGACACGACTAAATATGATTTAGTTGGGAATGCTATGAGACATAATTGGGCTATAAGAGAAAGAAGAGACTCACGTAACATGCATGAAGACTTAGCAGAATTCATGGTAAGTGGTGGCTCTACTTTCATAAATTAAAAATATGATTGCAATAACAAAAACACTCGATGGAGTTACCCTAGAGTCTGATGCAGCAGCTACGCAAGCAGCAGCATCTAGAGTACAAGTTGATACACAGGATAAAAGTCAATTAAACTTTACATGTTACTATACAACTGGTTCAGCTGAAACAAGTAATTCATGTAGTGTTATGGTTGAAGGATATGATGGAACAGACTGGGTTCAAGTAGGAGAACATTCAATAACTACTGGAGATGCAACTTATGTTCCAACAATCTTCGTGATTGCAGGAGCAGCAGCAGCTACAGAATATCCAGCACATTTTTCTGTAGATATAGCCTTTACAAAAGTAAGGTTTAGTGCATTAGAGGCTGGAGTATCAGCAAATAAAGGAACAGTTACAATAATAGCATTAGCACAATAATATGAATATATATAAAAAGCTAATTAAGATTGGCAATGAAAAACAAAAATCCCTATCATTTGATAAGGCAACATTAGTAAAAATATTCAAAGGTGCTATGATTTCGGCAACTGGAGCATTCGCTCTATATGTACTTAATTTTGTCGGTAGCATGGAATTTACAAATATACACTTAGCTTCGTTGGTTGCTTTTGGTATACCATTCTTAGTAAACTTAGTTAAAGAGTTTATGAAGGGAACCAAGTAATATGACAGACTTTTTAACAAAAGAAGAAGCAAAAGCAGCGCAAGATGCTTGTTATAAAACAAACATAAGACCAATTATGAATGAGCTAAAGGAACTAAAAACTGATCTCAAAGGTTTTGGGAAGGAGTTTAATGACTTCAAAGCAGAGCTTAAAGAAATAGTAGCAGTGATACCATATCAAATACATGCAAGTATAATTGAAGAGGCTGATAGAAAATATGCATCTAAGTTGACGCAAAGAATGATGTACGGATTAGCAACAATAATTTTGATAGCATTTATAGGAGGACTTGTTACACTAGTGATAAAATAATAAACTAAATAAACGAAAAAGTATGAAGATAAGAAAAGCGATATTATTGCCTGATATACATTATCCAGAGCATTCTAAATCAAGTATGAATTTAGTTAAGAAGTTTATAAAAGACTTCAAACCAGACGAGATAATATATCAAGGAGATAATCTAGATATGGATGTTATATCTCACTGGAATAAAGATAAGAAAAGAAAAGTAGAACTAAAGAGATTAAAGAATGATTACGATGGTTTTGACAGAGACATTCTAAAACCGATAGAGAGCTTAGTAGGGAAGAAAACAAAGTTTGTATGGTTAAATGGAAATCATGAGGACTGGGCTAACCAATACTTAGACAAGAATCCAGAATTAGAAGGGATTGTAGAACCAGAAATATGTCTCAACTTAGAGAAAAGAGGATACGAGTTTATCCCATTCAACAAAATATATAAGCTTGGTAAACTTAATATCATACATGGATATTATACAAGTAAGTATCATGCAGCTAAGACTTTAGATGTATTTGGAGAAAGTGTGGCGTATGGACACTGTTTTGATGATAAAACAGAGCTACTGACAAAAGATGGCTGGAAGTACATCAAAGACGTTTCATTGGACGAAGAGATAATAACATCGAATTTAAACAAAGATGTTTTAGAATATAACAAAATAGAAAAGATATATAAATACAATAACTATAAAAAATTAGTCAAGATAAAAAGTCGTTCATTCGACTTATTAGTCACACCAGACCATGGAGTTGTTAATTTCAATAGTAATAATGAACCTGTTCTTTTAAAGGCATCAGAGGTTACAGACAAAAATTACGCTAAATTTAAAATTTGTGGGGAATTAAAAAGAGATGGAGTGGATTTAACAGATGATGAATTATCATTGATTGTATGGATAACAGCAGATGGATCGTTCGATGGAAGAACAGGAATAAGATTTCACTTAAAAAAGGATAGGAAAATAAAGTATTTAAGTCATTTATTGACTAAAATGGGAATAGGGTTTAGCAGCAAAAAGACAAAAATAGGAACTACAAGAATCTACTTTAATTTAGAAAGGTATAAAGACAATAAGAAAATAATACCATTATTTGATTTCAGTTCATGCAAAAAGAAAGTTCTGCCGTCAATAATCAGGGGTTGTAATTTGGAACAAGCGAAATTATTATTATATGAATATTCAATAACAGACGGATGCAGAGTAGCTTTTGGGTCATACCAACTTTCTACATCGAAAGAAGTAGAAGCAGATATATTACAAGAAGTTTTTGTCACGAATGGAATGAGATGTAATAAATTAGAGAGGATACGTGATGGAGTGCAAAATAATAGTTTTATTTTGTCGGTTAACACAAACACAAACCCAGTTGAATTTAAGACAAATAATATAGAAACTGTTGGATATTCTGGTGATGTCATGTGTGTCACCGTTAAAAACCACACATTGTTAGTCAGACGAAACGGGAGAACATGTATAACACAGAACACACACAGTCCACAAATGCAAGCCAAAGTCAAACCTATAGACACACAAGAATTTCATGCAGCATATGGGTTACCATGCTTAGCAGACCTAGCACCAGACTATATGCATAACAGACCCAGTGCATGGATAAATGGATTTGGAGTTGTATATATAATGCCAGACGGAACATTTAACTTATATACAATAATAATAGTTAATAATAGATTTGTTTTTAATAACAAGCTATATAAATAAAATGAGAAATACAGGTTTAATATTAGAGAAAGGAATTAAGGATTATATATTCCTTGGATCCAATAGCAAGATCGACAATAAAATTATATTAGAAGATGGAGATTGGACTAATTATAAACCAATGAATGAGAAACAGTTTAACAATCTATTTGATACATGGAATTGTGTTGCATTTAGTGCATGTAATACGATAGAAACATTCTTTAAATATCTGATAGACAACAACAAGATTAGTAATAATAACTTGGTATGGCTTAAAGATAATGGATACTTAATTAATGGAGAGGTTAATTTCAGCGATAGATTCGTTGGAGTACAATCAGGAACAAAAGTTGGTGTAGGTAATACTGGAAGTAATGTTGCAAACGCAATCCATGAATATGGACTTGTTCCAGAGACACTATTCCCATTCCATGATGGATTATCAGAGGACGATTATTATAAAGAGTCTCCTAAAGAGATGTTAGTTTTAGGACTTGAATTCAACAAGAGATTCACTATATTATTTGAATCGTTTTGGATAAAAGATATTGTAGATGCACTAAAGTATTCAGTTGTACAAGTATATGTATATGGATGGAAAAAGAATGAGGAAGGACTGTACGACAATAAAGATAAAAAAAGCAACCACGCAGTAGCGAGAATAAGGAGTATCACCAAACAAATATTCGATCACTATGAACCATATATTAAATCATTAACCACTGATTATTATTATTATCCTTCTGGATATAAATACTCAGTAATAGAAAATATCAACCTTATGAATGTTGAAGATTTTACAAAAGAAAACGACCTATTGTTTGTAAGAAACAAAGAAACAGGACAATTTGGTCGGATTATGCAAGGAGAACTTAAAGTAGTAACAACTCAAGATAGAGGTACTTTAATGCTTTTAGATGAAGCTGTTCGTAAGAATGGTAGGTCTTTAACAGAAGAAGAATGGGATTTTCTTCCTAAAAATGAATTTTAATAAATAATAAAAAAACTATGTTTAAAAATAAATTAGGATTAACAGGACGTGTTAAACTAGAAGCACATTATGCTGATGGAAGCTTGAAATGGGCGACTGGTTGGATGAAGAATACAATTACTAATACTGGTTTAGCAGCAGTTGCTGGACTTATAGGAGATGCAGATACTCAGACAGCTTTTACTTATTTAGAGGTAGGAACAGGTTCTGCAGCAGCAGCAGCTACACAGACAGCTTTAGAGGCAGCTATCACAGACAGTGGTTTAGCAAGAGCAGCAGCAACAGTAACAAGAGAAACAACAACAGCAACTAATGACACACTACAACTATATAAACAATGGTCTGTTAGTGGTACAAAAGTAATAGAAGAAATAGGAATCTTCAATGCAGCTTCAGCAGGGATTATGCTTGGAAGAAAGGTCACTGGGACTAAATCAGTTGATAGTGGAGAGACTCTCGCAGCAACATATCAGGTAATATTATCATAACAAACTAACTAATAAAAATATATGGCAACACAATTACCCATATCCTCAAGCCAGTTAAATAGCCCCGATCACTCAAAACTTCATAGAGTGATTGCTTCTGATTCAGCAGCAACGGATGAACAGTTTGTTATAGATGGAGATGATGCAATACAAGTCAAGCAGATAGATACTCCAGGAACAGTCCCTGCTTCTGGAAGTAATCAATTATATTTCAAATCAGACGATAAGATATATAAGAGAAATAATAGTGGGACTGAAGAAGAGGTAGGAGCAGGCGATGTAACTAAAGTAGGAACACCACTAGACAATCAAATAGGAATATGGACTGGAGACGGAACGATTGAGGGAATACCTGGACTTTCTTACACACCAGGAGCAAATCCCCTGCTAGAGGTATCAGGTTATTTAAGATTCAGTGACCATGCTAATCTAGGGATAATTTTTAAGAATACTGAGAGTTCTCAACAAAGTAATTTAACTTGGCAAGATTCGATAGGCTCTTCTGTTGCTAGAATAACAACGGATTACACAAACGAGTATATTGATTTGAGAGGCTACTCGCCTTCATTAAATATAGTATTGAGAGCTGACTTCGGAGAAAACAGAGTTGCTATAGGAGGTGGTAATACTTATCCAGGAGCATTACTTGATTTAGGAGAAGAGGGAGTTAGGCAAGGTGAAATCAGATTTGCAGGTTCTACTTCTGGCTATACGGATATTACACCTAGTGTAACAGCAGGTAATAATACTTTAACTTTACCGACAACGACAGGAACAGTAGCCTTAACTTCTGATATTACAGGAACTAACTCGGGTACTAACACAGGAGATAATGCAACTAATACTCAATACTCTAGTTTAGTAACAAATGCTACTCATACTGGAGACGCTACTGGAGATACAGCTTTAACAGTAGTTAAAATAAATGGAACTCTAATGTCAGGTTTAGCTACAGGTATTTTAAAAAATACAACCACAACAGGAGTACCGAGCATTGCAGTTGCAGGAGATTTTCCAACACTTAATCAAAATACAACAGGAAATGCAGGCACAGTATCAACTATCACAGGACTTGCACCAGATACAGCCACTACACAAGCTACACAGCCGAATATAACCTCTCTAGGAACTTTAACCACTCTAACAGTAGATAATATAAACTTAAATGGCTCAACAATATCAGCCACAGGAGATGCAGGACTAGCTCTTTACGATAATGCTAGTAACGGAATATTTATTGAAGATGGTGGCAACGTCGGCATCGGGACGACAGCCCCAGCCTACGAATTAGATGTAGACGGATTCACAAACACAAAATCAATTCACGAAGTTTCCGATGAAGGCTTAGTCCTAGGAATGAATTTCAACACAGAAAATAACGTAGGAACAGCAGGAAGTGAAACAGTATTAGATAGTTCAACATACAACAATCACGGAACAAACAACGGAGCAACACACGACCCAGACGGAGGTTTTAATGGCGGTGGAGCTTTTAGTTTTGATGGTACGAATGATTATATAGATTTAGGAACAAATTTAATAGACTGGTCAAATAATTGGACTATTTCTTTATGGATAAATCCAACAGGGACAGGAGATGCTGGGCAAGACGTATTTGAAAGTTTAGATGGTAATAATGGTGTTAGAATACAATATGATGATATTACGAATGGAAGGATTGAGTGTTTTGTTGGAAATGGAGCAACAACAATAAGACCATCTTCTACAGATATAACCCCAAATGAATGGACTGAAGTTGTTTTAAATTATGACGGAACTAACTCTAAGCTTTATATGAACGGAGAGTTAAAAGATACTGATGCAGTTGTAGCAACAAATCAAACAGGTGTAACACAGCTTGGGAGATTTTTTACAGGAACAGCGGAACATTATAGTGGCTTAATAGACAACGTAAAAATCTACAACAGAGCATTATCAGCAGACGAAATAAAAGCTCAATATCTTCAAAGAGCAGAAGTAGGAGATAGTTTTGTTAGTCAAAGTGATGTATTTGTTGATAGTAGTGGGAATGTAGGGATAGGGACAGTTGCTCCAACCTCAAAACTCCACACAATCCAAACAGAAACAACAGGAAACGCTTTATTAGTTTCGAGAGATTTAGCAGCTGCTTCTACTAATAGTCCTTTGGTTAGTTTGGTTCAGGACAATGCAGGAGACGACCAGAATGCTTTGAGTATTCAAAATGACGGAACAGGTTATGGAATATATGTAGACCAAAATGGTAATAATAGAAGTATTTATGTAGACAGTGGAGCAACTACAGCTCCAGTTTTCACTTTAAATGCAGCCAATACAGACGGTAATGTAGTCGCTTGGACTTTTGCAGGAAATCATGCAGATAGTGGAAATATAAACTTTTTATTTGATAATACAAATATAAATTCAGTAGTTAGGAATATTTTAATTAGACAGCAAGGAGTAGGAATAAATACTACATTTCAAAATACGCTCGCTCTCGCAGGAGAAGTAGTGCAAGTAATTCAAGACAATGCTAGTTCAACTGCTGATGCTCAAAGTATTCAAAATAATGGAACAGGAACTTGCTTATTATTATCTCAAACTCAAGACGTAGAAGTGATAGACTTTGACGCTTGTACTGATGGGGGAACTTCAAAAACAACTATCGCAGGAAGCCTAAAAATACAAATGCCTAATGGCTCAACTGGATATATTAATTTTTACACATAATAAACTAAACTTAAAAAGTATGAAATACGAACTATCAAACGAAGAAAAAAATGCTTTATTCACATTATTAAACAGAGCAAATCTAACAGGGCAAGAAGTTCCTGCATTTAATAAGCTGGTTAATATCTTCTCTAATCCTATTATTGAAAAACCTGCAGTTAAAAATGAAGAAGAAAAAATAGATAAAAAATAATTAAAATAAAATGGCAGATTATTTACTACAAGAAGACGGAGATAAAATACTACAAGAAGACGGATTTGGTATTTTATTACAACAACAAGCTTATATCCTTATAGCGACTGTAGCTAGCTTTTTGCTGACAGACATAATCTTAAACTAAAATGGCAAAAACATACAACGACATTTCAACAACATATAATGATGTAGATACAAACTATAATGGTTTTTTAGTTACATTTATTAATATCTCAGACTCCCTAGGATTAACAGACTTAATAGCAACTGTAAGAGCCAGAGTAATTTCTATATCAGATTCGTTAGGGTTGACAGATGCTCTAGCAATAATGATTGCGAGATTCATTAATGTATCTGATTCATTAGGATTAACAGACTCTATTTCTGTATTAAGAGGGAGAACAATAAGTATTTCAGACAGTATAAACCTTACAGAAACATTAACAGTAATAAGGGCAAGACTTATAAGTATTTCAGACAGGATAGGATTAACAGAGTTTTTATCAGTAGTTCTTGGAAGATTCTTAAATGTTTCAGACTCACTAGGGTTATCAGACACCATTTCAGTAATCAGAGCAAGATGTACAAATATTTCAGAGACACTAAACTTAACGGATAACCTAAGCATTAGTTCGTGGATAAACAAACTCAAACCAAAAATAATTAACTTTAAAAATAACATAACACCAAAGATGTTAAAGAAAGACTCTACAAAACCTAAACTATTCGATAGGGATTCTGCAACACCAAGGTTACTAAAATAAAATGGCAGATACACAAAATACAAGCAACCCTATAAGGGTAGCGAATCCATCACTAGATGGACAACCAAGAACATATCTTACACAAGATGTTGATGCTACTGGAGTAGCACTCTCAGTTGCTTCTGTCTCTGGATTTCCAGGAACAAGTGACTCTGACTTCTATGTTTTAATTGGTGACTATGGAGACGAAAAAGCAGAAATCAAATTAATAGATTCATCAGCAACAACTGGTAAAGTCTTAACTGTCGCAGCTTTGACAAGCTCTCATGGAGCTTCTGACCCAGTTACACTAATAGAGTTCAACCAAATTAAGTTCTTTGGACTAGATTCTGCAGATGCAACGACTTATAACGAACTTGAAGCGAAGGACATAGACCCAACAGCTCAGTACACAGAATATACATATACAACAACACCAGCAGTTTATACATTCTTTTCAACGGCTTATTATCATTCAGTTAGCCTTAATCTTTCAGCATATTCTGAAATAATTGGTAGCTCTAGTTTTACTAGAAGGTCTACAGAAAGAGTTATAAAATCTGCTGCAATAAAAGCCCTAACACAAGTAGATGAAAACCCAACATCTAAATTGACTTGGGACATAGCTGTAACAGTATTACAAGACGGATTAGACGAAATCTCTGCAAGAAAAAAGAGATGGGAGTTTTGGGATACTATTTCAACTGGAACATCTACAGTATCTGGAACAGCAACAATAGCAAAACCTACAGACTTAACACAGTTAGTTAGAATCAAAATAAATGGTTATCAATTAGATTGGATTACTAAGAATGATTATAATAGCTATACAGAGGGAACTACAGCGACTGGAGAACCAAGATACTTCGTAGAAAGGAATGAAACATATTATTTATATCCTACACCGAATGCTGCTTATGATATAGAATATGAATACTATAAAACACCAGATGTACTAAGCAATATGTCAACAGAAATAGACATACCATTAGTACCAGTATTAATATATTACTGTGGTGCTCAATTCGCATATATTAGAGGAAACGATAAAAGAGGAGATAAACTGTATCAAATGTATGTAAGATTACTTGAAGAACAAGTTGAAGAATATGGCGGACCTGCGCAGGATTCTACGGCAGAATACATAGAACAAACTAGCGTTTATAATAATGATATGTTTATATAAAAAATATGGCAACAACAAGACAAACAATTCGATATACAGACTTTGACGGATTACTCAACTCGAATACATCAGACTTCTTGATGAATAAGAATGAACTTATTGCATTGAAGAATGTCTGGACATACAAACTTGGTAAACTTGAAAAGGTTCCAGGATATGACTTAGCATCATCATCACAAGTTATCGACAACGAAAGTCCTAATTTCTTACATTGGTATTTTGATGTAGCTACAAGTAGAGACTATTTACTTGCAACAAGCAATGAAGGCTCAGACTTAACATTGAAATATATAACACCAGATTCAGCAACACCAGTCACATCGTGGACTACAATAGGAAGTATATCTACATCTTGGGATACTTATGAAGATAGCAAACCAGATATGGAAAACTATTTAGGCAAGGCATTTATAGTAGGACATAGACAAGGAACTACATTTTTACCTAATGCTACTGTCGAAGGAGCTGTATTCAGTACAGCAGATACAGATATAACAGATATGCCACAAGGTAAATATATTGTTAGATATAGAGACTTATTATATGTATTATATGCCAAGGTTAGTAGTACAGTATATCCAACAAGAGCTTACTATTCAGACGAACCAACAGCAGGAGCGATAGGTTGGACAGGGATACTAACAAACTTTATTAACTTTGGTTATGATGACGGAGAAGTAATTACTGGAGCAACAGAAGCTTTAGATAGATTGATAGTTTTCAAAGAAAGATCAATGTGGAAATATGATGAATCAGAAAGAAAGAAAATAGCAGATGTAGGTTGTGATAGTTATAGATCTATAGTCAAAGTAAACAACATCCCATATTGGTTTAATAGATATGGATTTTGGAGATGGAAAGGTTACGAACCAGAATTAATATCTGCTAAGGCTCAGAGTTATATCGATGCAATAGACCAGACTAAGCTAGGAGAAGTTGTTGCTACACAGTATGATGGTTTTGAATATAGAGCATTTATAGGAGATGTCACTGTTGAGGGAATATTATATAATAACGCTTGGTTCTGCTGGGATACAAGAAAAGAAACTTGTTATATTAGATGTACTTTTAATGAAGTAAAAGCAGCAACAAACTTTATAATAGCATCTAAACGTAGGGCATACTTCTCAGATGATGACGGGTATGTGTACAAGTTCGGTCATAAAATAGATGGTATCTATGCAGATAATGGTAATGAAATAGATTCATTCTTTATAACACAAGCTTATGACCATGGAGTACCAGAAGACGTTAAGTACACAAACCAAATAACAACATTTACAAAATACGCAGAAGGACTTAAATGTTCAATAGATATAAATAAAAATAACTCATTCGATGATGAGAATATACCACAGTTAGACCAACATATAGGGAAAGCAGATATAGCATCGAGTGGTAATAGATATAGATTTAAGTTTAGGGAGAAGAGTGATAATAAATCATGGGAATTCGAAGGATTCTCAATCTCAACAGAGATAAAAGAATCAGATTAAATATGGGATATTCAGAACTTGGATACAATACATTATTGACAAAAGCAGAAATAACAGATGCTATAACTAATGCTAATGTTGACTCTGTGATTACTTCTGGCGCTATTGGATTTCAGCAAACAACAATGAATAAACTTTTGACAAATCAAGATATGCAGTCTGAAGATTTTGTCACTGGTGTTTCTGGTTGGCAAATACAAGGTAATGGAAATGTTGAGTTCGGAGATGGCAACTTTAGAGGAGATATAACAGGAGCAAGTGGAACATTTACAGGAACATTATCAGCAGCGACTGGCTTTATTGGCGGGTGGACAATTAATGCGACATCTATAACTGATACGGCAGGTACAGTTGGATTATCTTCAGAAGTAACAGGAGGAGATGATATTAGATTCTGGGCAGGAAATGTTACACCTGCATCTGCTCCTTTTAGAGTGACTGAGGCTGGTTCACTAGTTGCAACTTCAGCTATAATCGCTGGATGGACAATAGATTCGACTACAATTTCTTCTGCTTCGAATGAAGTAGTTTTAGATAGTGCTAATAAAAAAATAACGGTAGGTACTTCTGCTGAACTTGTGATAGATGGAGATAACAAAAATATAAGTAGTTCAAACTATATCAGTGGTTATGCAGGTTCAGGTTTTTATTTAGATAGTGATTTATTAGAAGTAGGTAATATAGCTTCTAGAGGGATTATTAGAACAGCTGTATTCCAAAAAGATGTTATAAGTGCGGTAGGTGGTAATGTAGCGATATTAGATGCTGATGTTTTGGATACTGATATGACTGCATTAGACGCTAGTACTTTATCAATAGAAGAAAATACTACTTTTTTAGAAGGAGATATTCTAAGAATTAAAGATGGCATAGATGATGAATGGTTAGAGGTTTTAACATCTGGAGAAGCTATTTGTGATAGTTATAGTGAAGCTTATTGGAACGCATGGACTGCTTTATTCACTGGCGGAGGTTTCCAAATGAGTGGACAATCTTTTACAGGAGACGGTAACGTTTTAAGTAGTTGTAAGTTTTATTTACAAAAAGTGACAGGAAGTCCTACTGGAAATGCCACAGCTACAATTTATGCTCATACTGGAACTTTTGGAACCGATGGAATACCAACTGGTGCTGCCTTAGCAACATCTGGAACCTTTGATGTTTCAACGCTTACATCAACAGCAGAATTAGTAACTTTTACTTTTACAGGAGCGGAAAAAATAACTTTAGTAGACGGAACTAATTATTTCGTGATACTTGAATATCCAGGAGGTGATACTAGCAATAGAGTTAATCAGGGAGCTTCTCTCCCTAATGTATTAGCACCTGGTAATGCAGCTTATTTTAAAACTGCTGACGTATGGACTTCTAGTGAGTGGGATAGAATTTTCTATGTTTACACAGACCAATCTTCAAATCCTTATACAGTTACTAGAGATAAGGCTGGAGATTATACTGCAGATAATAATCCTGCATGGACTAAAGGTGCAGCAGTAGTAAACTATGGACAGTCAGGAGATGGTGGTGTATATATGACAGCTTCGGAAAGTAATGCTCCATATCTTTCAATATTTGACCACGCAGGAGAGCCTTGGGATACTATAAACACTCGTTTAAGACTAGGAAATCTAAACGGTTACTTAGGGTATTCTACGGATAAATATGGGATAGCGATTGGAGAAACTGATAAGTATTTAAAATATGATACAACTAATGGGTTAAGAGTTAAGGGAGACGTTACGTTGACTGGCGGAGAAGTTAGTGCAGATTATTTGACAGCTGGGACAATTACTTCTAAAGCGATTGCTTTGGCGGCGGATGCTACAGATTGCTATATAGGTTCTGGAAAAACTGATTTTACAAATACTGATACTGGCTTTATATTAGGTAGAGATTATGGTGATAGTAATACTGCTAAATTTTATATAGGAAATTCTTCTGATTATTTAAATTGGACAGGTAGTACTATGTCTATGCTATGTTCAGGAGAGAACGCTATCACTATTGATTATGGTTCTGATATTCTATTAAAAGAAGGCGGAGATTTAAAATTTACTTCTGTGGTAGCTCCAACAGCTTGCACCGCAACTCTTGTAGCTACTGCTGTCGGGAATATAGACGCAGGAACACATAGTTATAAAATAGTGTATGTAAATGAAACAGGCGAAACATCATTAGGGGCAGTAAGTAATGTAGTAACCACAGACGCAACTCATAAACAAGTTGACTTAACCGATATTCCAGTAAGCATATCAGGCTCAGTAATTTCAAGGGAAATTTATAGGACAAAAGCAGCATCGCCTGGTGATGTTTATTATTTGCTTGATGAAATAGCTAATAATACAGCTACTACTTATACAGACAATGTCGCAGATGCTGACTTGACAGGAGAAAGTGCAAATAACAAAGAAAATAATACTTATGGAAAAATTATTATTAATAATATTGTAGTCGCATCTTTAGCAACTACAAACATCCTTATAGGACAACATAGCGGAACTAACCTTACAACTGGGTTTGGTAATACCTTTTTAGGAAAACAAACTGGTCGTTTTACTGATTCTGGGTCTCGTAATACATTTATAGGTGCGTTCTCTGGTGAATACAACACTACAGGAGAGAGGAATACTTTTATAGGATATGGTGTCGGAGCTAATACTACTGGAGACGAGAATACTTTTATTGGGCAGGTAGCTGGTTGGTATAACTCTTCTGGATATGGCAATACTTTTATAGGAAACTATGCTGGATTTTATGAAACAGGTTCTAACAAACTTTTCATAGACAATGCAGCAAGAGCCAGCGAAGCCGATGGAAGAATAAAATCTCTTATTTATGGAGGGTTCCACGCCACTGCCTTGTCTCAACAAATCACTTTTAATGTAGGAACTTTGAATATTTTAGATGGTGGGAATATCGCTACTGGAACGACAACAGGTTTAAAAATAGGGACAGCAACATCCCAAAAGTTAGGATTTTATAATGCTACACCAGTAGACCAACCAGCAACAGTTGCTGACGCTACTGATGCTGCTAGCGTAATTTTAAGATGTAATGATATAATAGATAGACTGCAAGAACTTGGATTAATAGCTTAAAAATATGATTTTAGAAATAATAATGACATTAGGAATATCAGTAATATTCACAGAGACACCAGCTGTTGACTGTGGTAACGAACTTGTTAACGGTTGTTATAACACTAGAACAAATACTATCTACCTAAAGTATGAGAAGGATAATATTAATAGAATATTCTACCACGAGTTAGGACACGCGATATTTTATGAAGATGATTACTCGAGGACAATAATAAAAGATTATCCTCCGCTAGCAAATTACTGCACAGAAAAAAAACTAGAGAATTACCCAAGTTTAACGAAAGATGGAAACTGTGAACCGCACTATGATACAGAAGAAAATAGATTAAACGAAAGAGTAGCTAATTACTTTGTAGAATATATATATAACCCTAACAATTTTAGCGTTTATAACCCTGTTCTATATATATATTTTAGAGATAAACTAAATAACATAAAATAATATGGCAATAAATTTAGGACAACAGTTTACACAAGGGCATAATCAAGCAGCCTCTGACTTTCTAATAAAAACAGTAGGAACAGATGATTTAACCTCTTTATCTACAAGCGAACTTGCTCGTGCTATTGATGCCGCAAATCAAGCCAATATAACGGGACTTTCTAATTGGGCTTATTCAGGCACTCAAATAAGTGGTGGCATTGAGTCTGCTTTGAGTGACTATGAAAACCAAATAAAAAGTAAAGGAGTTATAGCAGACGCAGGAAGGGATACTTTTAGAATGACTTTTACTCCAGTTTTATTACAAGAGGCAAACAGGAGAATAAATGAAGGAAAAACAGAAGCTAGAGCTGGAATGACCGCTATGACTAAGGATGGGAAAATTATTTATTATGATTTGACTAGACCTAATTTAAAGACTGAATTTGATAGAATGATTAGTGGAGAAGGATGGACTAATCAAGGAATAACAACTCCTAAGAGAGAGTACAAAAACCCAGCGTTAGCACCTGAAGGATCTGAACAAGCTAGAGTAGATGCACAAGGAGGATCTACTGGAACTGGTTGGTATGACCAAGTTACAGGAAAAGATACACCAGTTGGAGTAGGAACTCCTAGACCAACTTCAACGACAACAGATTCTCAAACTACTTCTACAGCAAATCAACCAGCAGATAAAGATATAAAAACAGCAAGGAAAGATGTTGTTGCAACATTCCATAAATACTTAGGAAGGAATCCAACATCAACAGAGGATTGGAACAATGTTTATAATCTTATGACAAAAGCTCCTACAGAAGTAGAATCTAGATTATCAGCAATATCAGATAAAATAAAAACAGATGCAACCACAGCTAGAACAGATTCTACTGGCGGGACAACTGATGCAACATCTAATATAGATCCTCTAAAGGTTGCACAAAACTTAGGATATACAGCAGCAGACTTTGCTAACGACCCAGGATTTACTTCATATTGGGGAAACAAAAGTAAAGCAGAATTAGAAGAAGCATTAAAGAATAGAAACGATTACGACTCAACTTCTGGTCGTAAAAGAACACCATCTGAACAAGGTTCATATGATGAGAGCTCAGGTTGGCTACAAGACCTATTAGATACTGGAGAGATAGACCAAGCACAATTCAATGCATTAGATGGCATTATGAATACAGACGATTATACTTCTGGTAAACGTGTTTATACAGAGGCAGAGATGACTAAGATAGCAATAGATGCAGAATCAAAAGCTAGAACAGACCTAGAACCATATTATACAGATTTAAAGTCTAGAGATATGGAGGACTTGAAGACTGGATATGAAGATATAAATAATTCAGCAGCTAGATATACACAGAATGAACAGAAGAGTTATAAAGAAACACTAGCAGCGACTAAACAGGGACTAAGAGCTAAGGGACTAACATTTTCTGGACAATCTAGAGGGACATTAGGAAAAGAAGGAGCTTTAGCAGACAAAGGAGTTGAAGGCTCAGTACCACAAAACAGGAGATATTCTATAGAAGATAATCTAGCAGGATTCCAACAACAAGCAAGAGATTTAGGAACAACTGCAGAAAGAAGATATGGAAGTGCAGCTTTAACTGGACAAGCAGGATATCTAGAACCAGGTACATTGCCAGACCCATATAGCAGTGGTTTAGACTATAATACTTCTAGTACAAGGTCTTTATATGACCCAAAGAAAGATGCTTCACAGAGAGGTTATGTCAGCCCTGAACAATCAGACATAGCTAGGGAAAGAGAACTAGAAGTTCAAAAAAGAAAACAAGATAGACTTAATACTTATAAATACTAATATGGCAACAAATTTTTATAGAACAAAAGACCCACGAACTGGGCAAGATGTCATGAAGGAAGTAGGAACAGATAGATATATTGGTCCTACAGAGTTTGGTCAAGGGGCTGGCTTCTCAGAAGCTAGACCAACAAACGCAAGACCAACAACACCTACTACAAACACAACATCTAAACTGGGAGCTTATAAGTCTAATCAGAAGTTTTTAGATTTAGTAAAACAAGCTATCCAGAAGAAACAAGGAATGAATAAAGACATTCAAAGCTCAAGAGATTATTGGAGAACTCAACAAAGAGACCCAATGACATTCACAAATGAAAGTCTTCAACTAGCAACACCAGCACAGCAACAATCTTTAAGAGAGAAGAGATATGCAACAGCTGGAGCACATTTGCAAGGATTAACAGAAGAGGAAAAATATCGTGGAGGAAGACTTGACGATGTCTTAGCAGAGCTAGAAACGACAAGAAAAGGTGAAGCAGATGCTGTCAATAATGACGAAATAAGTGAAGGCAGAAGATTAGACCAATTACTCAAAAAGAAAAGTCTTGGAAGTAATCCAACAATTTCAGATATAGAGGGTTCATATATAAGTGATGACGGTAATAGGGTTGGTAACAAAACTGGAGGAACATTATCATGGAGAAACAACAACTCTGGAAATCTAAAATACTCAGATTGGCAAAAGGAGTATGGGGCTATTAAAGATCCAAATTCAGCATTCGCAGTATTTCCTGATGAAAAATCTGCTAGAAGTGCATACAAAGCATTATTAACATCTCCAACTGGTATTTACTCTGGATTAACTTCAGATGAGGCAATGTTGAAATGGTCTAGCGATTATAGCGGAGACCCTAGGGCATATGACTATCAAAAGCTTGTAACATTAGGTGCTCCAGCAGTATCTAAAGATTTAAGCAAGTTTACAGATGATGAATGGAACAAACTATTTGAAGCACAGAGAAAAGCTGAAGGATGGACAGTAGGAACAACACTAGATTCAACCACACTTCAACACGATACATGGACAGAAGCCGCAACAAGAGCTCTAGCATTAAAGACTGGAATAAGCTCAACTGAACTATGGGGCAAGTATACTGATGAAGAACTAGATGCTAAAGCACTAGAAGCTGGAACAGACTTAATTGCTGAAATGATTGGTGGACTGAAGGCTAATGAAATATTAAGCACAAGTATCAAAGATAAAACTGCATTAGAATACATTCTTAGACTTAAGTATGAACTAGATGCTACAGATGCAGAAATAGAGGAGTTCATGAAAGAAATGGGAATGCCAACTACTAAAGGTAAGGACTCGAATGGTGACCCTATCAAGGTCTTAGACTTACTAGAAGATATAATTAACCCAATATAAAAAAATGGCTACTTTTGATAAAGGAAAAGCAGACAAGTTACTAGAACTATACAGACAAAAGAAAGCTGCTGGTCCACAAAAAATACAAGTTAAGAATCCTTATTCTAGGACAAGTGTTGACTATGAATCATTAGCTAGAGATACAAGTCAGGCTAATGGACAGCAACAAGATATAACTGTTCCACAGAAACAACCTCTATTAGATAGAGTAGGTTCTTATGTCGCACCACAAGAGAAGGCTAGAACTGTTGATTTCTTACGTGAACTGCCAGGAGCAGCAAAACAGATTGGATTAGATAAACCAGTAACAGGATTAGGCTGGAACGTACTTAAAAATACTGTTAGTAAACTAGGAGAATTTATCGATAAAGGTGGAGCACAGGCTATTTCTGCATTATCATCTCCTATAGAAGCATATACAGAATTAAATACAGCAGGAGATTTAGAGAAGAATAGATTGAATCCATCATCAGAACTTAGAGATTTTAAAAAGGTATGGAAGACTGCAGCTGATATTTGGGCAGGACGTGCTAATGAAATAGGACATCCATTAGAAGACTTATTCACTCCAGATGAACCAGGTAAAGGAATGAGAGCATTAGTAGAACAACCTGCGCAAGAAGCTGCACAGAGCTTTTATGATGACACAAGTTTAGGGAATAGAGTTAAACAGATTGCTAAATTAACTGGACTAGGAGTAGAATCTATATTTGGTAACCCTTTTTACTTATTTAATATAAGCGGATTGTCAAAGGGAAGTTTTAAGATACCTAAAGAACAAAGAGCATTAACACTCCAAGGTTTGTTAAACCCAGAGAAAGACTCTGCGTTAAGAGTATTAGGTTTAGAAAAAGGAGCAACTAATGTTGAGATTAAACTAGCCTACAGGAAACTAGCTCACAAATATCATCCAGATAAAGTTGGCGGAGATGAAGCTTTATTTAAAACAATCAATGATGCTTATGCATCTTTAACGAAGAATAAACAATTTGCAATACCACACAAGGAACCCGTCAAACCAACAGGAACGCCAGTAAGAACAACTCCAGGAGGATTACAAGGAGGAGCAAGTAGACAGATATTACAAGAAGGAGTCAGTCAGAAACCAGTTATCCCATCACAAAACACTCCACTCGCTGCATTCCAAATGGTAAATTCAGCACAGCAGGAAGCAATGAATACGATCGTACAAAAGCTAGAGAAAGCAAAGGCTAAAAAAACAAAGCTAATTGCTGAAGGCAGAGATGTAGTTGCTACAAAGAAATCACTAGCAACAATAAACAAAACAATAGAAAAGATTAAAGCTAAGCTAAACACAGCACAGGACAATCAAGATATTACAACAGGTCCAGTATCTGCACCAAAGATAGTATCTCCAACGATAGAACTTCCAGCACCAGAAACAGTTATACCTCTTAGACAACCTAATACAGATATTGTTGTTTGGAATGATAGAGCTAAAACAGAGATAGCAAAACCAACAACAAGAATATTAACAGTAAAGCCTGGAACAATAATAAAGACACCAGTTAGAAATACAGCACAAATAGACAATAAAACAACAAAAATACCAGTTAGAAAGACAGCTCCGATAGTAATTAGAGAGCCTAAATCATATAGTCAGATAGCCAAAGAATCTTCAGCAAGAGATGTTAGTAAAAAGAGCTCAGCAATACAAAGATTGATTGCAGGAAGGAAGGGAACTAAAACAGTTGCTAGAACAGAGCCAAAAACAGCTACAATATCAATACCTAAAGAGAGTAAACGGTTTGTGACTGATGTGGATTTGTTTAAGAAACTGACAAAGATGAAGAAAGATGGCAAGACTGAAAACGACTTCATGATGCTTGAAGCAAAAGCAGCAGAGGACTTTGCAGCTGGAAAAACAACCACAGATAAGTCAATAGCTATAAACGACTTCATAGAAGACAACTTCAGAAAATCTGGAGGAAGACTATACTCAAAGACATCTAAAACAATAGACACAGCCGCTAAAAGAGGTGTAAAAAAAGTAGAGCCTAAGAAACTGACTTGGTTAGAAAAACTTAGAAATCGAAGTGGAGCTAAAACAGAAGTAGAGTTTAAGTTAGTTACAGAAGGACAAAGACTTATAAGAAAATACGGTAAACTTGTATCTGAATCTGGAACACCTAGAAGAGCAGCAGGAGTCCATTATAAAAATACTGGTAATATACTTGTTAGATCACTAACAGATATACCAACAGTTTCGCATGAACTTACACATAGACTTGACAGCCACCTAGGAATAACAGATAAAATGAGAAGGTTAGGAGATGACTCTATATTAAATGATTTAGAAGAAATATATTTAGCATATTATCCAGGAGCCAATAAAAAAGCATCTAATTCTCTAAAGACAAGAGAAGGACTCGCAACTCTGATAGAGAACTATGCTTTAAATCCTGAAATAGTTACAGAAGAATTTCCACTATTAGTAGGAGCTATATTAAAATCTACTGGTAAATATTATGATAAGAAAGTAGCAGAACTTGTTGCAGATGTAGATAGCATTATAGGAAGATACCAAGCACTAGCTGATATTGACAAAGTAGGAGCAATGTCTGCAGCAGATAAACAAATAATACCTGCAAATAAAACTTTCACAAAAGCGGATGATGCAACAACATTCTTCGCTGATTATATTCACCCATTTGAGAAACTAGCAAGAGTCTTTGGTAAGGATATGACAAATGAAGATCCATCAGTATGGTTTAGGCATAGAAGAAATGCAAGTAATGTTGCTATGTATAACATATCACAGAATAAGGACTGGTATTTGCTTAACAAAGATGGAGAGATGGTTAAGAAGTTCGATTATAATATGAAAAGCATTGGCAAGGACTTGATTGACAAAGGTTTGTATACTATATATGGAAACTACTTAAAAGCTAGAAGAAAATTCTATGAAAATAAAGAGCTAGAAGAACTACAAGCTAGTCTGACTCCAACTGAAGAAGATATTGATAGAATAGAAACATTAAAGAAGATACAAGAAACAGAAGAATGGGATATGAATGTTGTTAATAATGTTGTTAATCAGTTCAAAGATGAGTTTAAGGAATACGATCAAAAAGTTGATAGTATAAATGAAGAACTATTAAAACTTCTAATAGATGTAAAGATAGTTGATGCAGAAGCAGGAGCAAGGATGCTTAAAACAAAAGGATACATACCCTTCTTCAGAACAATGCTAGATGAGATTGAAAAAACACCAGTTATGAAAAGTGGTAAAAGTATGCCATCAACAGTAATACAGAACATAATCAAAAGGAAAGGTTCAAAAAAAGCTATCGAAGACCCATTCATAAGTTCTATAAAAGCTAGTATGCATGTCTTTGAAAAAGCAATGCTACAGAAAACATTTGAAAATATATATAAAATGAGAAGTCGTGGTGATGTGATTAAGGAAGTAGAAACACAACCAGTTCCTATGGGAAACAAGATTGTTTATCCAAAGAACAAAGGGAATGTTATATCCTTTAAGCATAATGATAAGGTTGTAACTTTAGGATTGTCGCCAGAATTAGCTCAAGTATTTCAAACAGATTTAGAATTAAGAAGCCAAGGGAATATGGCGAGAATGGTTAAATGGTTTTCTAGACTATTCGTTAAGAGTACTACTGGTGTTTTATATCCAGCATTCATGCTTACGAACATATTGATAGATAGTCCATCTGCATACGCTCAGTCACAGAATACAGTTAAACCAATTATTGATGGTGTTAGATATATAGCGAAAGCTAAAACAAATAAGAATTCATTTGAAGCACAGACTTGGAAAGAATGGAGGGTATTCGGTGGATTAGAGTCAGCGCAAATAGCAATGTACGATAAATCTTCTACAGAGCTAATGAGAAAGATAGGAATAAAACAACTAGCTAGAGGAAAGGTTAAGGAAGCGTTTGTTTCATTAAAAGATATCTTTTCGGTACCTTCTGAGTATAGTGAAGCATTAAATAGATACCCAGAATATCACAGAGCTAGATTAGCTGGAAAAAGTCAACCAGTTGCGATGGAAGAATCTGCAAGAATAACAGCATCATTCTCACATACTGGAAGTCTAGGTAATCCATTTATGAGAAGCTTATTACAATCTGTCCCTTATGGGAACTCTCCTTTACAGGTTACAGCATCTGCAATTAGAGGAATAAGAGATCCAAAAACTAGAGTTAGAGCAGTAAGGACATACATGGTGTTAGCATCTTTGAGTGTAGGTGGATTAATGAAGTTAATATACTCATTTAAAAAAGCTAAAGACTCTGGAGATGAAGATGAGATAGAGAGAATACAAACCCTGATAAATAATTACAAGAACTTTAATACATATGAATTAGGCAACAACATAATAACGATAGACTCATTTACGAAGGAAGGGATTCTTAAAATGAGGACACCAGCAAACTATAACATCATAGGAACTCTTATTAATATGTCGTTAGCAGAACAATATCTAGGAAAAGAATTCGACTATAAAGATTATATAGATGCAATAAAAGACCCATTTATTTCTGCTCAATTTGATATAACTGAACCACTTAAACTAGCAACAAGTTGGCTTGCACCTCCGATGAAGGCAATCATCGAGTCTGGGCTAGGGAAGAAAACATTCCCAGAAGTCAAAGACTTAGAACCATTCTATATGGCTACATGGAATAGCGAAGATAGATACTTCCCATATACAAATGATATTGCAATAATGTTGGGTCAGACTGAAGTTATGAAGGCTAAAGGAATATCACCATTACAGATAGAACACTTCTTGAAGACTGTACATGGACGTGGTATTGAGAATTTATATAAGAATATCAATGATGGTTTACCAGATGTATTAAAGAATCAGTTTGATGAGATACGACGAGTATTCAAAAGTAAAGCATATGATTTTCATGGAGTTGGTTATGAACAGTTTTACGAAGATAGAAACAGAATGAATAATGATTATTCTAAAGCTCGTAAAGCTAAGGATAGGAATAAGGTAAGAGAACTAGCAGATACTAATAAGATATATAATAAGGTTAGTGAAATGATGACAAGTTTAAGGAAGATAAATGCAGAGAGTGATAATACAATTCCGAATGAATACTCTAACGATATATATGGGATAATAGAAGCACTGAATAAGAAGGATTATGTAGAGGCAGAAAAGCTATACAGATCAAATGCTAGAGGTATAAATTATTATATCGAACAAGAAAAAAGAAGACTTAGATAAAAAAAAGGGAACTACAATTTAATGTAGTTCCCTTTTTTAGTCCTTATAGAGTTCATCTACTAAATAGATGAACCTTTTTTCTTTTGCCTCTCTAAATTTAACACTCTTTAGTTCAAGCTCTCGCATCAATTTAATTGCTGTTATCCATTTCTTATCAAACATCTTTGGCTTAAGCTTAGAAAGCATTATCTTAGATATTTTAATTTTCTCCATATATCTAGACTCCTATATTCATAACATTATTTCGTCCATTATTATTTGCTTAGGTAAAAAATTATAGCAGTAATAACTGCTACTGAATGTTATCTTCTTCTGTCCATCGAAATCTATCCTTTTATCAAACATAAGTAACTGTAAGTCCTTATCCTTAAAAAGCTTTTTAGGTGCTGAATCATTTAACCATGTATTAGTCATCAGGAGAGCAAAAGGTTTGTTAAAAGATAAAGCTCTTTCAAATATTTGTCTTTTTCTGGTAAAAGGAGGATTACTAATTATTATATCCCATGATTCTGGTTCATATATATAATAATCCTTTCCACTATCTATGTGAGAAAAAACGACCTTATGTCCAGCATCTACAAGAACTTTAACAAACTCACTATCCTCTTTATCAAACGGACACCAAATAACACTATCAGAATTTATGTATTTTAATAACGGTCTAACAGCATATGCTGGTGTATAGTTCTCATCGTTATTCCCTTTAGAATATAATATTTCTTTACTATTCATATTTTTAATTTTCTCCATCTAACATACCCCTCCTTCTTATCCATGCCCTAAAGCTTTCTCCCCACTCTTCAGATTTGGTCTTCCCTCTATTCTTTTCAAACTCGAAGCATTGTTCATTGTAGCTTTTAACAGATTGCTTCTCATTAGGGCATGCATATCCCATATCTTCATAATTGACATTATTACACCATCCAGCCATTAATCCATCGTTGAAAACAACAGATGGCTCTGTGAATGTATAAATTTGGTCTATCAATCTAGTAGATCCTGAAGTTGTCGTCCTATAGCCCATTGTATATGCCATACTATTTTATTGAATACTTAGAGGTTATTATGAATCTATCCTTAAGTAATTTATTAAATTCCTTCTTAGTTATCTTCCCTTTTTCTTCTGTTAGGATAGAAACATTCTCATAATCTTCTAACCAGTCCAATATAGTCTTTTTAATATCCATGCTTTTTTTATTTGGCTAATATTAGCGAAAGTGTTTATAAAGATATTTAGCTAATGTTAGCCATTTCTTACTTAATTTGTCTGTTTTGAGACCTCTCAAGGGTACTTATGTACCACTTTTACGATTTTGTTCGCTACGGGGCTTATATCGCCTTATTATGAGCTCTGAATTGTTGTTAGCACGAAGTTATGGAATCGAACCACAATGTTCGGTTTTGGAGACCGACATAATAACCGTTATATGAACTTCGCTCACTTGCTTAAGTGACATTAAACAATTTTCTATTCTTCCATTCTTCTTGTTTAGCGTCATTCCAGTTAGATACTGGTCGCATGAATCCTGTCACACGACTATACACTTCGCATTTTTGTCTACCCTCATTTGTTTCTGTTGTCTTTGCAGCCATATGTTTTTTTTGTTTTAGTTTTTAAAGATACATCTTTGTGTCTTAAGTGGAAATTGTAATCTCCACTCTTGGATCCGTCTTATCAATTTCTCCACTACAATAGTATGTAGAAAGAATGTGTGTGTCGTCATCATCTTTAATGCAGCCACACTCTGTGAGTGCATCGCAAAAAAACTTCTCATGTATAGATAGAACGTTAGCTCTATCTGATAGCCTCTTAGAACCTTTGAATAGTTTAAACTCTAGCCTAAGAGGCATATCAAACTTAAGACCTCTGAGTTGGTCTTTAATATCCTCCTTGTACTTCTTCTTGACTTCGTTACTTATAAAATAATTCCAATTTCTATAGTTATTCAAATTCAAAATCACTTTACGATCAGCCTTTGTCTTACGTGGTAGCATTACATAAAGTGGTGCTATTATCATTTTTCTAAACATTGTACGCAATCTTTACTTATTCAAACATGCACTCTTTAAGAAGCTATGATTTCTAATTCTAGTAAACATAGCTAATCTTTCTGGGTCTTGCTCTGTTACACTACACCAGAGGAAGAAAGCAGGATTATTCTTAATATAGTCTAATCTTTCGTCTATAACTTCCCTGTCTGTAGTTTTAACTAAACAGTCTTTGAATGCCTTTCCCAAAATGTTTATGCATCCCTTTGTTTTATATTTCATTATTTCTTAGTGCTTCCTTTTGCCTTACTTAGTTTTCCCCCGTTTCGCCTGTCGTGCTCTTTATTGTGTTTCCCAATTGCACTAATCCCTTTGCCAGGTTTTAGTTTGACAAAGTTACTCTTTTTGTTATCGCCCTTTTTTCCGTTCTTGTGATGTATAAGCTCCCCAGGTTTTGCTTTAGTTATCTTCCTTCTATAGTCAGATGATTTCCCACCCTTCCAACGTCCGTTCTTTTTCCCTGGTCTAGCCATATTAGGATTCTTTCCTACTGGTGGCATATTTTTTTAGTCGAGTATCAATCTCTTTTAGATTCGACCTCTGCACTGTTATTTTTTAAATCAACTTCTTCGACTTTTTCTAATCTTTTAATCCCAGCCTTAAAATATTCTTCATCTAATTCCATCCCTATATATTTTCTTCCTAATCTTTTGGCTGCGACCAGAGTGCTTGAACTACCACAGAATGGGTCTAGCACTATATCACCTTCCTCAGTTGTCTCTCTTATTAATAATTCTAAAAGCTCTAATGGCTTTTCAGCGATATGAGACATCTTTGTATGGTGCATTCTCTTAACACTAATTAAATTAGCTACGTTATGATTCTTAGTTTTGAAAGCTCCTTTTGTTAGAACTAATATCAACTCGTATTGTGGTCTGAAGTTCCATCCCATTCCAAAATGCATCTTATTCCAAACAATAGTGTTTTTATGAATGAAACCAGCGTTTCTAGCCTCTCTCATAAAAACATCTATTGTAGACCATCCACAAAAAACAAGTGAAACATTTTTAGATATCCTATATATTTGTTTATAAAATGACGGAACCCAATCTAATTCTTTGTCGTTTTTTATCTCAACTCCAGAAAACTTAGACCCTTTTCTACTAGCTTTCATACTAATTCCGTATGGAGGGTCACAAAATATTAAATCGATTGATTCGTCTTCGATATCTTTCATTAGTTCTAAACAATCTCCTTTTAAAAGTTGACTAATCATTTGATAGTTTTACCTGTTTTTTAATTTCTTCTTTAATTCTTTTAATCCTTTTCTTGCTTGCGTTGATGCAATAAACTTTATCTTCAGCTAAACTTATCTTAAGTTTCTCTGCAAGATACTCTGCAACTACTAAAGCTAATTTTGGGTCTGATGTTTCAACAACTGTGTCGAAATCATAGTGCTCAAAATTGAAAGGCTTGTCTGCTCTTATCATAATACTTTTTATTAGTTTGTAAAAATTCTACGTCTTCTTTAGTTTTAATGTACCATATTGATTCTAGATATTTCTTTGTCTTTAATAAATACTTTCTTCTCACATCAAATGAATGTATTGACGGTAAATTACGACGTCCTTCTGGCATGTGATTTCTAAAGTTATTTAATGGTGCTACGTTGAATGGGCTGTTTGATATTCTCTTCAGAATATGATGAAGAGCATCTGCATCATTTCGTCCGTCTTCCCAATCTAAACAGTAGCCACCAAAGTCAAATAATTCTCTAGTCTTTGTACTGAAATTGTTTTTCATATTATCTACTAATGGTGTGGAGTTAAAAACCATTGCCAGCATTTCTATTTTTTATGGTAGTGGTTCCTCAATACTAATCTTCGTGTTGCAACACGAAGATGTTCTATTCTCACCACCTTTTACATTTTAGGCTGTACCTCTCCACCATCAGTAGACAATTGTTTACAAGCAAAATCTTGGAGGTAAGAATTTGCCGAGACGTAGCCTTAGGTCGGTCCAACTTAATGGATTACCCTGTCGCCTGCCTAAGGGCATTGACACAGGTCTTGGTCGTACTCGTATAGTCATCTTACATGATATTAATTATTCCAATGGATTTATACCCCTTCCAAAATATCTATTTATCAATTGGAAGGTCGTGATTGTCGGATATGTAATAGCATTCATAATATCTTACCTATCTTAGCGTCTACCTATTCCGCCACTCCAAGACTTTACTTGTAAATTGTTTTCCATAATTACTCACTGATGGAGAGGGGCTGGTAGGGTTGCCGCCCTAGACATTCCAACACACCTCAAACAATGAGCAATCGTTATTCTATTGTGACTTCTGTGGATTAAGATATCGATCGTGCATATGACGAATCACATCTTCCCCAACAGGAGCTTCCCTCTTTTTATCTCTCCTTATGCATTCATTAAGAGGTGTATTTATAAACTTAACATTAACTTCTGCATCATTGATTTCTGCTATTAAAGACATTTGTTTAAAATGCTTTACTTCAAAATTAGTGTCATCTACAACTACATTATGACCATGAATTAATGCTAAGTCTATAATCATATCTCTAATCTCAATAACAAGTTTTTCATTGTTTCTACTGTAATGACTACTATCAACCATTGCTCTTATGTCATCTTTATTGACTCTTTTCCATCCTTTCTCAACAAGTTCTTTAGCATATGTAGACTTTCCTGATGCTGGGAGTCCTTTTAAAATTAGTATCTTACTCATCTTTTTTATCCTTTACGTGCATTGTTTTATGACAATCAACACATAATGTTATTCCATTATTTATATCCCATAGTTCCATACAGTTTATTGCATCTTCTATAGACTTAATCTTATTCTCTTTAATAATTTTAGAGAAGAACTTTATGTGGTGTGCATGTAGTCTTCCTCCGACTTTCTTACATTCCTGACAAGTGTAATCATCTCTTTTATAGACACTGGTTCGCCAATCCTTATATTCCATTATCTTTCTTATTTTCTCATTATCCTCAGATATTCCACCCTTCCAAAATGCACACTTATCTCCAGAGTGAGCTTTCCCAATATTCTTCCTCCATTCTTTTGTTCTTTTTATCCCTTTAAAAAATATGCTTTTTATCTTACGTTCCTTGTCTGTATAAATTCTACCCTTCTTTCCCTTGTTCGGAGATGGTTTTCCTTTCTTAGCCTTGCTTAATTTAGCTTTATGGTCATCAGAAAACTTCCTACCAGTTGTAGCTTTGGATATTTTCTGTTTAGTCTCTTCCGACATTTTCTCGCCCTTCTTCGCCATTTATTATCTTTTTAATTTCACTATATAAATACTCCTTATCAGAACTATTTATTATTTCATAATCTGGTTCTATCTTATCCATCTCTGTTTCAGAGATATGTTTATCGTTGCTTATGTTACCAGGTCTAGTTATTCTAATAACAATACCACCAGAGTCTTTTACTGCCTTAGCCTCATTCAAAAAACGAACATCATCAGCAACAACATTGCTATCGATATCAATACTGTTGAGCCACTTATCGACCCAGTAATTTTCATTGTCCTTTCTCCTAACATTCGTACCATAGTTTTGTAATAACAGTCTCACTAATGGTGGTTTAACATCAAACAAAGTCCTGATATCTGCAGTCCTATATGCTAAAGATAACTCTTTCAATAAATCTGGAAAGTTTTCTGTAACCTCTTCTATTAATGAATCCTTAAAATTAATATCTTTAAAGTCTTTTAGACATTTGCTTGCCTCTGATTTGCCAGAGTGCTTTTTTCCAGTAAATGCAATTATCATAGTTTTTCTAATTCTTTCTTCAAAGAGGATATACGTTGAGTGATTGTGGTAAGTACGCTATCTATTGAAGATATTTTTAGCTTATATTTAAAGTACAATGTTTCGTAAAGCATCCTTCGATACCTTTTTTCTTCTGTGTCTTTTATTAAGACGTTCTCTATCTGCTCCTTATTCTTAACTCTACCTTTCTCAGCAGTAATCTTTTCTGTAATTACATCCCATTGATGAGCTCTATACGAACGTATTTCTAGTCTTAATGACTCGAATATTTGGTTTAGTTCTCCAACATAGTCTGTTATGAAGAACTTATATCCAGCTAATTTTGATTGTGCTTCCGATAGTTCTCCTCCGTTCATTGAAAGGAAATTGCCTCCAACCTCTGATATTATCTCTGAGACTTTTTCCATTATTTTACTACCAGAATCATTTTTTGTTTCTTTTTCAAACTCCTCTTTTACATCTTTAAATGTCATATAATACTTTTAATAATCATCATCATTTTCATCTCTATATGCATCGAATCCTATCGCACTTATCGTTTTAGTTTGTTCTTCCTTTTTCCAGACTTCAGTTATCTGTGCATTAGATTCTTTTCTTATGGCATCTGCTGCATCCTTTGCAACAACTTCCTTTTTGATATAAAATGTTATCATGCTATTTTAATATTTTTGCAACACGCTCACTCCTTGTTATAAATCTTTTCTTAACAATAAGATGTTCTACATTCTTATATTCTAGTGAATCTATACAACGTGCTATAAAGATTAATGCTTCTTTTATTTTTTTATAATTATCCATAAGGGCATGTTCTGTCTCCAGTTTTACTCCAAGGACATAATCCGAAACAATGGGGACCAGGAGTAGCTTCAAATCTAGATGTATGAACATCTGAGATGTATCGTTTGATCTTACCCTCTAGCCCCATTATTTCATCCTCACTCCTTTCAACAGGAATGATTTGCGGGAGAACATTAGTTTTCTTATTGTTGATTGAGTAAACGAGTGGAATTGGTCTACCAAATTTCTTTAACAATACATACATATAAATATCTGTTTGTATTGTATCCACATCTTTTTCATTCCACTTTTTTGATGATGTTTTATATTCCACTCCCTGGCTTTCATCGATCCTATCTATAAACCCATACAGTGGAATATCTACTCCAGGAATATCAACATGAAACTCATATTCAGTTTCCAACACAGAACCGAGTACTGGATTACCCAAGTACTTAGTAAATAAATGTGTCAGCATTGTTGAGTGCTCTGGATTATCTTTAATAATTTGTCTTGATTTAGACTCGTTATTATTGTGATAAGCCTCAAGCATCTCATGATACAGTGAACCTATTATCAAAGCATCACTCTTTTGAGACAGTAATTTGTATTCATAACGAAACCTATACTGTAGAGGACACCTTTCAAAGGTGCTATATCGAGTTGCACTTATACTGCTCATTTCTTCAATGCGATTAATTTTAAGTTGAATTTCTTCTGCATAACTAATTGCATATCTTTATCTTTTATTTCCTCTATTTTTCCTATTAGCGACCTTAGCTGACCCTCGTTATCTATATCATTGATTTTCTTTTCTAATTCAAGGAGGGTTTTATCAACAGCCTTGCTTAACGCAACGGGTTTAGATAAATTTGATTTGATTTCATCATAATAAGCACTCGTATTTTTTTCGCACAACTCCCGACCAAAGTTGATTGCATTTTGGACACTTTCCATGGATTCTGAATCGAACCCAATTATATCAACGCCTAATCGATAATCTTTAGACTCAAAATTGCCTAAATTAATCTTTTGTGTTATCTCTACTTTTATTTTTTCTACTTTTTCCATAGTGACTTTAGTGGATTAATTAAAAAGGAAGATTTTCTACATCGATGTCATCTTCAGAAACCTCTGTTCCAGTTATGCCAGACTTCTCAATCTCTTTTTTAACAACTTCTCCAGAACTCTTGTAAGAATCAGCAATAGCATCTAACTTATCTTCTAAGCCATTAGCAATCTCATCAACCTTATCTTCTTTTGTCTTCCCTATGTTCTGTAAGTTACAAGCCCAGAACTCATTAATCCCAAACTTCTTTTTCTCTAGTGCAAACTTAGTCGTGAAGTTTCTGAATCCATTATCATCCCTTTCTTCTTGACATCCATCTTTGTAAGTAAACCAATTATTGTTCTGATTCAGCTTCCATCTAAACTTAAATATATCTCCAGATATTAGCACATATAGAATAGAGAATACATCAAATGTTTTCTCTGGAATTCCTTTAGGACTTACTTGTCCTGTTGCGAATTCTGTCTTTGTCCCTGCGTAAGGACCTTCATATAAAACTCTCTTTTCATCTGGACAGTAGACTCTAACATCATTTCTACTACCTGTAAATTCAAACTCATTTGACATATATGCAGGTTTGTGAACATACTTTGATTGAATTTGATATCTGTCAAATAAGATGACAGCCTCTAAATCTTTTACGAAGAAATCTTTGCTATATTTTCCTTCTAAATCTCTTGTTTTGATGTTGAATCCTTCTTGAGCAGGAACTTCAACTTCTTGCATTTTTCCATCAATCTCAATTTCCTTTGATACTTTCGTATTATTTACTGAGATTTCAGGTATAAACTCTTGTTTTTCTTTCTCCATTTTTTTTAAAAGGGAACCTCCGAAACAATGATGTCATCGTCAGTCTCACTAACTCTTTCATCAACTGCTACGGCTTTTGCCTCTTCTTTATTTATAAAACTTAATTGATTTATTGTTTCTTCTGTCCTTTCTTTGGACTCTTCTCTCCTTCTTGCAATACTCCAGTTAGTGAACTGAGTGGATAATCCAAAATACTTTTCTCCTGGTTGTAATGTTGCATTACCATCAGATATTAACTCCTCTATAGGTATCAACCATTCTCCATCATTACTATACCTGAATCCAGCCTTCTTGATTTCTGTCATTGGTAGTATCCCCATAGGGGTTTCTTCCCATCCTTCCTTAAGCTTTTTAGCATACCATTCCTGTCCTTCCTTAATGAACTCTGGCAGGGTTTTCTTTCCACCGTTTCCCGATGTAAGCAATTCTGCCCTCTTGCTCAAGTTCTTTGATGCGTCCGACATTGAATATTTTTTCTCCATCTGATAATGTTATGATAGGTTCTTTGCCCTCAAGCTTGTCAAAGTCCTCATCAATATATTTATTAAGTGTTGATAATGTCCACTTGAAGTCTGCTGTATCCACAAGGTGCTTCATTGTCCTTATGATTTTCTCACTACTATAGCAATCATATTCTTGTGCATCTAAATAATTCTTCTTAACAATCCTATCCAACTGAATTTGATTCTCAACTGTCATCCCCTTAGCTTTCATAAATAGTCCAATTATCTTCTCAACCTTATCCTCACTCTCCATACACTTTGATATTGCTTCGGCTGAATTGAATGTCATTTTAATAACTTAATAATAATAGACCGTCCTTTTTTATATCATATCCTGGCAATAGAGCAGGATTGAATGGTGGTGTTACAACATGCCATCCATTCTTTGTTTCAAATTTGTTGAAATTTCTTCCAACGATCGGAAATAGTTTTTCCTTAAGTTCTTTCAGCCCGTCCTTATCATCTAGGTCTATCATGAATGCTATTTCTGTTTTTGTTTTAGGATTGCATATAGCACTTATCCATCTATTCTTTATGTCTAAATAAAACATATCCCTATTATACTCATCTTCATAGTCTGCATCTAACTGTCTGCCTTTAAATATTCTAATAGCCTTGTTCATATCTCTCTTGTTGACACTGCTATATATTCTATATGGTATATCAGATTCATTTTTGATGCTAACGAGCTTATCTAGTTCTTCTTCAAACTCCTCTTGTGAATATGCTATTCGCTTGATAGCCGACCTGTCTCTTTGTGCTCCTCCTTCTTTCTTCCTGTGGATAAGCATTAGCATCCTTACACCATCTGTAAATCCATCAAACTCTGCTATTATTTTTTCAGTTTCTTTATTCATATTAATTCATATTTATTTTAACCCACTCATCCATATTAACATCTCCACCTGCACACTTGCAAACATCTCTTTCCTTATAGTAGTTGCAAGGACATGTAAACTTATTTGAGCATAGACAGTGTCCTATCTCTCTTGCTTTCTGTTGTATCTTTTTTAAATTCATAGTGACTTATGTGGTTCTTACCCTATAACTTAAGTATAGCACACTTTATGTCAGATTGCAACTCTGCTAATGTTAGCCATAGAATCGCTGTTTTTAAAACATTTTTTTATTTATATTTATTTTTTATAATTGAATCTTTAACTCTATGTAATAACTTATGAGAAACATTATTATTAAAAATATTGTTAAGCATACATTAAATTTCCATCCACTCTTTATTATCATAAATGTTTTATTCTTCATTATGTCTATCCTTATTATAGATATGAGATAATAGTATTATTAGTAATATCAATTCCATTTTGTTTATACTTATTTAATAAATTTGAGCCATGAGTAGGAGTCGAACCTACGATCCAGGATTTGCAGTCGAGAGCCTTTCCGTCTTGGCTATCATGGCATACTAGACTTTCCAGTAATATTCGCATTGACCATCCTTGCTAGGATTCTTCATGAAATAAGATTGCATCATACCAGCCTTAGCTGTATATCGATAGCAAGTCTTTTTTCTTTTACAATTTTTTCCTCCACATTTTGTTATATCTGTCATATATTTAATCTTGTTATTAATAAAATTAAGGGGGAGTTTATTATCCCCCTTATGTCTCTAGTGATACACATATCCTCCATAAGGAGCTTTTTTAAGTCTCTCTATGTAAGCGAGTGCATCAGTTGTTTCTTTCGTTGAAGAAAGATTTTCAAGTTCTTCTTTTTTCTTCTCCAAGTAGTCGTCAATTTCTTTAATCCATTCATTCATGATATCCTCCTTTAAAGTTCATTGACAATAATTGCGTTAACAAATGTCTATAAAGTGCTTCTTCTGATATCATCTTTACTTCTTTCTAAAGAATCAATCAATCTTTCAATAGAGCGTCTTTCTTCATACTCTTTTACCTGAGAGAGCATAATATCTGCCTCTGCTCTAAAGATATTAAGTTCAACACTAACTTCGATAGCCAAATCCTTAACTTCTTTTTTACCATCAAACATAATTCCCCCTTTTAGAAAGAGCGTCTATAACATGGATAGTTTGTCCTCGCCAGAAGTAGTCTATTAAATAGTTTATTATCTCCTCTGGAGTTTTGTTGTCAAAAAGAGTGTGATAGTCTTCATGTCTGTATTTGTCCAAATAAACTATATTCTTATTTGTTGTCTTGCCTCCTCTGGAGCCAGGAATGATATGGTGTCTAGTGAACTCTCTGCCTTCAGACTTCTTTTTGTCTATACGTCTTTTCTCCTTACGAAGTTTCCTTTTTTCTTTGGACGCCATTTGTTACCTCCTTATAGTAATTCCACATAGCCATAGCTGTCTTATGACAACCTATCCGTTCCAATTCTTGCATTATCATTAATACTTTTACTTCATTCATTTTTTATCTCCCAATAGTATTCACATTCATTATGTTGATTCGGATTAGCCAGGAAGTAAGATTGCCTCATACCAGCTTTAGCTGTATATCTATAGCAAGTCTTTTTACGCTTGCACCCTTTTCCTCCACACTTTGTTATATCTGTCATATTTTTTATCTTACTGACACCCAAGAACAATTCTTGGATGTTAATTAAATATTCCCAACATTACTGCTAAGTGTCAGTAAGCTATTTAATCTCCTAAGTTATTTATAAATCTATTAAGTCTCTTCATTGTCTTTATGATACCTGTTTCATTAAACTCTTCTTGATGCACTTCTTTTTTATCTAAGTTAAATAATGTGATTAAAGTCTCATACTTTCCATCTTCAGAGCTGACAGGGTTGATGCTTATCCATGTTATATCTTTTTTCTTAAATTTTAGTTTCATATTATTTTAACTTAATCAAATGTAGATGCAAATGTGCAGGAACTGTCATAAGCTTTGGTGTGTTCCTAGCTATATACGAATAGCCTTGACAAATACTATCAACTATTTTATAATACTCCTTAAGTTCTTCTTTATTTAGATCTCTCATCTTAGCTATGTGTCTCTTAGTAGCTAATAGATGATGTTTTGATGATATTAAGTCATATGGGAACTTATTGTCCACAACAACCCAATAACGATATTCTTTTAATAAGAGGTCCTTTAAACAAAAAGGACATCCTTGTTTACTTCCTTTTAAAAACTTTTGATACATCTTTTCTGTTTCCTCCGTTCTTAATGAAGCCATATTAAATTTTAATAATTAATCCTCTTCTCCACAATCCTCATGTGTATCGAGGTCCGTATCTATATACTTTTGACACTTCTCACAATAGATTATACTCATACTTTTTTATAAATTATTTACTAACAGTGGGGTACATCTCATATCTATCAGGGATTTAATCTCCTTAATATAGGGCAGATATGTAATAAATATGCCTTATGCGATGCTACTGACTACTATTTACACGTGCTTATTTGTAGTCAACCCACCCTGTCAATAAACAATTGTTTGCTATATATCTTATAGAGGTGGGGGTTTCTCCCACTGATACTAACGAGGTGACTCAGTTGAGCCTTGGTAATTAACCTGTATAGTTAATCGACTGTACAGTCTTTCACTACAAGCCCAAAAGCTACATATAGATTTTTGACGCCTATTCCTCACTCTATAAGATATGTAATAAACAATTATTTGCTAACAATGGAGACCAGCCAATAGATAACTACCCCAATATAAAAGGGTTGACATAGTCCGTTCAATGAATACTAATGCCTTGCGAGCCATAGTCTTTAAGCATTGACGTTAGTTTCCAGTTATCTACTCTATATTTCCGACTGGTAGTCTCCTGTGTATCGAGGTCCGTATCTATATACTTTTGACACTTCTCACAATAGATTATACTCATACTTCAAATATTAAATTATCATCATCATCATAATCTATCCCATAATCAGTATCATATACATTCTTACCATCTTCTGTATCATAATAACTAAATAAAACATTATAGTCTTTTTTGTTTTCAATTTTTTGTAACTGATTTATTAATTCTGATAACTTCATATTTTTAATAGTTATGTAACTCTTCTTTTAATCGACAAATCTTTTTTTCTAACCGTGCAATTATGAATCCCCTCAACGCCTCTGCGTCATCTCCGTTGAAGTCAACCGAATGGCTGGACATTTTACCATAAATATTAGTCCCGTAAACATATTCAGTTATAAAGGAGACTATACCGTTATGGCTGTTGCTATAGATAAAGTCGGAAGTCCTTTCTAACTCTTCTAGTTCTATCAATTTATTTTTTACTTCTTTCGCATGTTTAATCTTCATACTTTTTTGTCTTAATGATTATATACTAGTGGAGGCGGTCTTTGTGTTTGGCTATAACCTACATCCTGCATAAATACAACATGGTGGGACACCGTCTATATAAATACATACCCCCACTCTACCTCCTCCATTAATATATAATAGCGATTATTTGCTATATAAATAAATCTTTTAATAATTTAATAAAGTTTCTTTTATAATAAGGACAATTACCATCATGATTACTATCCCAGATATCGACAAACTCTTCTGTTATCTCTCCAGGACCACTATGATATTCTATTTTCTTGTTACAAGTATCAGCGAATACTAAATTCTCTGGGGAGTACTTGCAATCATTACAACATTTTTTCATAGTGACTTCAGTGGATTAATTAAAATGCTCCAGTTAATATCTCATCTAAACTTTCATCTAAGTCTATTAATGCTTTTCTTTTATTAGATTTCCCTCTATTCTTTTCAAACTCAAAGCATCTATCATTATAGTCTTTTGGTGTCTTAGGAATTACAGCTTTCTTTAGTCTTAAATCAAATCTACTATCGAATTCAGCCACATAAAACTGTTCTGAATATCTGTATCCATGACTACCAGGTCCTAATGCATCTCCATCTAACTCATCATAATCAGACAGAAGAAATATCTCTCTACCATTTTCAGCCTCAAGTAAGAAAGCCTCTGTCCAATCATCTTCATAGCTGCATTTCATTTCTACTATATCTCCTGTATTATATTGTATGCTATTTATTACTATCATATCTATGACATCTTTCATTATAATATTCTACCGACATATCTAACTTCTTTAATATTAAACCACCACTATCAAACTCAAAAGCTACAAAACACCAAGAATATTTATAGTTATTGTCTCTTATATATCTAGGATAACTACCTTCAAAATGGTTATTGTTACCAAGGATATAGAATAAGTCATCATTATCTGAATTGTAAATAATCTTACCTTCAGTAAAATCTTTATCCATTGAGTATTTAAACAATACTAAATCTTTATTTTTTATGTTCTTTATCATATATGTGACATTCTTTATTATAGTCCTCAACTGTTAAATATATCTTAATGAAGTCTTCCATATTTGGATGTATATCGTATTCACTTAAACTTCCAGATTCATGACATATCCGATATGAACAACTGAATCCATGTTTATTACGTGCAGACCATCCATCTAAGCTTAATTTATCAGTAAGAACAAAATAGTAACCATCTTCTATTACAACCATAGCATCAATCTCTTTTTCTTTTCTACCATCAAATACATCAATCCATAAAAGCTTTATCCTTTCTTTGTTTTTAAATATTTTTATATCTAACATTTGTTTTTATCATAATCAAAACATATCTCATTATATTCCTTTGATGATAGATTAGTTTTAGTTATTGTATCATAACTATCAGGGAGTCCACAGTTAGTCAATCTCCAGGAGTATCTATATCCAAACATCTCCTTTGCTCTTGCTCCTCCACCTAATGCATTACTGTCAGAGCAGATATAATATTGTAGACCATAATCTGAATTATGGATTGATATCTTTCCTTTAAAACTCCTATATTTAGATGAAGTGATAACAGAGTCTCCATGTTTAAAAATCCCAAGACCCTCATTACTCTCTATATGACTATAGTTCATAAAAAAACGATTACTCTGGTAAAGTCGGTTGTGACTTGTTAAGCAGAGTTCTCTTTATAGATAGACTTATATTAAAATTAGGGGGAGAAATACTATGATATCGATTCAGTTATCGCTAACATTCGCATAGTATCCGACAATCTTTTAGGGTTTGTGTTTCCCCTAGTTATAGCACATTTTACATCGTTTTGTCTATAGTCTTTCCGATGGTAGATCCAACTACTGCTATATTATTTACTGTGATTTACTCTGTATAAAGTTCGGCGTGCCGTCTCACAGTGAGAATCCCATTTATTTAGAGTCCACGGATTCAAACTTATGTTCTCTATGGACTTATATAATGCCTTATATAAAGCTAGACACCAATAGGCTTCTCTATTAGTATGTAGCTTTATATCTGCCATTGTGACTTGAGTGGATAAAAGATTCTTCTTACCCTACATATTAAGTATAGCATACTCGAGTCAATTTTGTCAAGTCTTTTCGACCCCTTAATCTTAGCTAATCTTAGCCTTAGAATATGAGGGCTAAAATAAATATTTCTGAAACTATTTTTTGTCAAATAAAAAACACGTTTCATTGTACTCAACTGTGGATAACTTTATGTGTTTCAGAGATGATACTCCAGAATTATTTTCAGAATCATCCAACCTATTTTCAGAGAACCACCAACCAAAAATATATGTGTCTTTATCTAATGATAATTTATCATCGCAATTAAACATAATACAGATATCACCACCAGCGACATCATTATAGATAATCCCGTTGACTTTAGATCCATATCTTGTGATTTCAATTCTATCTCCCTTCTTATACTCCATATAAATCTTTGTTGTCTTTCCAAGTTTTTCTAGCCTTTAAGAATTCATCAAAGGTTGAGAAATCATCTACAGCGACATATCCAAGGAACAATAACTCAGTCTTGATTGGTTTATTATATTTCTCATCTAACTCTATAAAAGGTAGACTCGATAGTATTTCGAATCTACCTATAAGACCAGACTTCATCCTAAGTTTGATTGTTGTTCCTTTACATTCATAATGCTCTAGCATTAGAGTAGCATCACAGAATCTACGATTAATTCTAGCTAGATATTCTTTATGTTTCTTTCTAAATATATATTTTTTCATAGTGACTTAGGTGGATTAATTAAAATGGCATTGGCTCAACAGGGATGCCAGCCGACATAGTAGCACCAGAGGGCACAGGAGGGGCATCAGGCGTTTTATTTGCATGGTCTGCCTTAATGTGTATGAGACTGTTAAGGTCTACGTATATGGAAGGTGCTATCTGGTTAATCTTTAGAGCATGTTTCCTTACCATGTTTCCGATAAGACCTCCTATAACTAAACAGTTAAAAGAGATAGACCTACCAGTGCATTGTTCATGGTCGACAGCTCCTGGTTCTACTGTAGATAATAAGTAGGTTCTTGATTTATAATAATGTAGTTCAAATGATAAGCCTCCCATTCTTCCATCTATTATTGTTAAATCCTTATCTTTATATATCTCTCCTAATCTTATTCTCTCTGCCATCGAATCTATTGTTATTATGATAAGACCATCTACAATATACTCCTCTTCTTTTATATTCTTCATGATAGATATTGTAGTTCCTGTCTGTTCAAAGACATTTTTAGCTAGTGCCTTGACCTTGAACTCTCCGAGTTGGTCTTCTTTGTAGAACTGAGATGCTATGTTATGATTCTCTACCTTATCATTGTCATAGACAGTAATGTTACTGCATCCGACTTTAGCAAGTGTTAATGCAACCCAACTTCCTATCCCACCTGCTCCAAGGATATGTATTGGAAACCTTAAGTCTCCAGCTTTTATGATGTCGAGTTGTCTACTATATCTTTTAGACATTCTATTGTTTTAGTTCATGACCATTACCTAATCCTTTAATATCAGAATCGATAATATCATCTTCTTCAGATGAATCATTAACATTTTTATATGAATTAGCTATGTATCCATTGACAGCATCGTATTCATCTCCGTATAAATTACCATACTTTTCATAATAATCATCACAGATACAAAAGGTTACTGGATTATAACAATCAGGACAAAAGATTATTTCTTCATCGCTTTCTTCTAATCTTTCACACTCTTCACATCTCCTATCATCAACTCCATAGATTATATCATCAAGTTTATTTTCGAAAGTAGCCTTGTCCGTTCTGCCAAAGAATGAGTCTTGCGTTTTTTTTTTAGATTTTTCATAAGTCCTCTCAACTTTATAGACTTTTTCCCTAACCTTAGCTTTAACTTCAGCCTCACATTCAGAATATATCTCTGGGCAATAGAATAAGAGTTTCTTTGTCTCAGCAATCTCATCATCTTTTTTAGATATTTCATCTTCTAAAGCTGATTGTTCTTCCTCTAATTTAGAGACAGTTTCTTCTATAACTTTATCCAGATCTTCATCAATGAGAATCTCTACATCAACCTTTGTTTCATGTGGAGCAAAGACTAAACCAAAGTCAGATGGGTCTAACGGAAGCACATCGATACGTCCTAAAAACTTTCCCTCCTTATTCGTAACGATTGATATAAGTTTCTTATTGTCTTTTACATGCTCCTTTATTGTATCATCATCTGTAGTTGACCACGAAACACCTAAATCTCCATGTGTATGCCACCAAACATTCCAGTCCTTTAATGACTCTTTAGCTTTAGACATATCATACATAAACTTAGCCATTGCTCCAGTATCTAGGTTAGTCGATGCAGAACCACATTCTTGGTCAAAAAGTGCTATATCTATTAACATAATCTCACCATCCTCTGTAATAACACTCTTTCCCATCCCAGAGACTTCTCCAGGTGCATGATGAGTGTAGGCAGCGAGTTTGATTGCTGTTTTATTTTCTATTAATATTTTTTCTACCATAGCGACTTAAGTGGATGAAAGCTCTTCTCCACAATCTGGACAATCACCATCTTCATTAATAGTTACAGAACGCTCGCAGTTCTCACAATATGCACTCGTAGTATTTAAGTTCTTGAAGTCTTCAGCAAACTTACGACCATCCCATTTCTCATTTTCATCCCAGTAAATATTAGAAAACCAATCGATTTCATTCTCTGGCTTAATAGTTACAGTCTGAGCACAAAAGAATTCTTCCTCTTGAATATATGGATTACCATAGTCTGGTTTTTCTAAGAATATAATTAAAAGATAAGCTAAACCGATTATATTCCCTTCATTCCTTAACTTCATGACCTCATCACCCACACTCTCTCCTAAACATAAAGTTGAATTGTTTATACAAGGATGGTGGTATTTGAACCTGTCTTTATGTCTCTTGTAGTTTATTGCTCTGACTCTTTGACCAGAATCTAATGGGATTAAAATTTTATATGCACCTAAAGTAAAGTCTCCTAATGATGATCCTTCTCTATGATATACTAAATCATTAGTTGTGATTAGAACACTTTTATATCCATCAGATTCTATTGGGTCTACTGATGCTATCTTCTTATTAGACATAAACTTATCATACTTGGAAACAAGTTCATCCACATTAACTGTTAGTCCTCTTTTACTTTTAATTAAGTCTGCAAGCTTATGATTGTCACCTTCTATCTGTAGTTCTTTTCTAGATAAATCTGCAGCAAGACTTCTTGCAGTAGATACTAAAGAACGTAATGAATCTTCTTTAGACCTAATCTTTATTGGTAACTCAGATATTTTCTTGAAAGCAAGTTCTCTAATCAATCCAACAAATGCACGTTTCTTTTCATCTGATAAATCAACAGAACTATCTAAATCAGACTCTTTGAATAGCAAACTATATCCATTCATTCTATCTGTCCTATTCTCTAATGTATGACAGAACGGATGTTCGTCATCAAAAGCAATGTTTAACATACTATCTCTAATCTCGATAATTGTTCCTTTATATTTATTATCTTCTACATCAAACAAATCTTTATTTGACATAAAAGGTTTAAAGTTTTTGTTAGTAACGATTCTATCACCAACATAGACTTTTGTATTTTTTCTCATATTTTATACACCATCTTCTAGCTCAAACTCTTCTCTTTCGAGCATACAGCCAGTCGAATTACTTAATAATCCATTCAAATGATTTGTAAAGCTTAAACCTCGACCGAATCTAATGCCATAAAAGCTACTCTTTCGAGTCACGATTATACCACGAAACCGTTCTTGCTTTAAATCAATCTCTTTTCCCTTGTTGTCTTTAGGACTAAATCTTGGAGTTGTTTTTATAAAATCTCCAACATAAGCTCTTTTGACGGTTTTTCTTTTCATAGTGACTTAAGTGGACAAATGTCCTTAATTAAATTATAAATAAAAGAGGCTATAACTGATAGCCTCTTGTTCTATAATCTATAAAAGACCACCTTCTTTACGACCAACGATTTGAAGTGTATCACCATCTTCAAGTTTGTCGTCCAATTTGATTGGATCAGTTTCACCATTCATGTGAACAGCCTCTGATGAACCAACTGTCATGTTAGCCTCTTCTAAAACAAATCTTAGAGTAGATTCGTCAGGAACTCTAACAGTTACTGATTCTTCTCCAAACTTGGTAATCTCTACTGAGATTAATTCACTTCTTTGCATTTAATTGTGGGAAATTATATATACACTCAGGAACATATAATTATCCAATTATTAATAATATATAACACCCCGAAGGGTCTATATTGTATCTGCGATAAAACACTTTTCATTATAAGCCTTAGCTATATCTTCAGGTGTCAACTCTGGGTCTTCCTCACAGTAGTCATAACCATCTCTATCTGGATATGGTAAAGGACAATCACTTTCTATTGCATCTAGATTTTCTAAGTCTTCACAGTCTAGTTTATAGTTACATTTTGGACAGATATAAGAAATATCATCGTTCTCATAACTACTTTCATGTTGGTCGTGCATATCCATATCTCCACAAAAGGATATTGTTCCATTTTCACTTCCCCAAGTCGTATATTGAGCTGTATAATCTAGGTGGTCTATTTCTTCTTTGCACTTAGGACATCTTGTTATCGCCATATATTTTATCTAAATTTATTTAATTGTTTTACACTAACATTAGCCAATCCTAGCTTACTATCTGATATTGTACTAAAAGCCGTACTTGATAAGTCTATTATTCTATCTGGGTATGTTGATTCATCTGGTCCATAATCTGTTATAAGGACTTCTACTGACTTACCATTATCTAGGTTGGTTACCTCAACAAAAGAATATCTTATGAAGTCTCTCGTTGCACAAACATAATGTCCTATACTTGACCAATCTCCTATTGTATAGTCATAATAGCTTGCTACTCCAGTTAATACTTTATCATCATTCTCAGGGAGGAAGTATCGATTTGATTCTTGCTCCTTATTACTGGAACATGAAGACAAAAAAAGTATTAAGATAATTATTATTGGTATCTTTTCCATAGTTTTTTATCAAATTTATGACATGCTTCATTATATTTCTCTGGTGTTTCATTATATAAAGATATGTTTTCAAAAAATACTCCACCATTATTTTTTGGACGCCATGCTATACCTTCACCAATCGATTCTATCTTAAAAACGAGACCGAGTTTCCATCCAGCATCAGGAATCATTCCTCCCATTCTATTATGACATATAACAACATCTCCAACTTTAAATTTCATAGTGACTTAAGTGGATTAATTAATAACTTCTGCACATTTGCTATATGTCTGCTATATCACAGAGTTTACATGCAGAATGATAATACTTACCATGTTTATAAAATTCTTTTAATTCTTTGGTCTCTTTACATCTAATACATTCTTTCATATTCACTAGAACGAACCCTCTGCCACTTGAAGACATTTAAGACCAAGCTCCCTCCACATTTGGACGACTTGATTCCTGTCATCAAGGACAAATAGTATATTATATTTATCTTTTACATTTGCATCAAACAACTCTCTCTTGACGATACTATCCCTTCTATTATCTTTATTGGTTCTCATAAACAAATCATCATAAGGGATATCATTAGTCATTAACCATTCAAGAGTTACATCTTTACAGTCTTCATCTCTCCCAGACAACAATATTATTCTGTAATCATCTGCTTTATACTTCTTTACAATGTCTAAGATGTGATAATGAACTCCATCGCCTATTGCTTTATGATATTCGAATGGTGTTCTGTCAATCATGTAGGCTAAAGTGCCGTCAATATCGACGATTAATGCTTTAGGTAGATATGCTCTATCTATTGCTATATTTTTTATCTTTGTCATAGTTAAAACATTTTAAATTATAATCTTTTGTTGATTGTTTAAATGGTTTTATTACACTGAATTTATTTTCATATTGCCAATGATTATCATAACAGTTTATAGTCCATCCATATTTATAATCAGAACAAGAATTAATTATTGGGTTGCCTCCCCTGTAATCAGGATTGTTGGATACAAACATAAAATAGTCATATTCTTCTGATGTTTTGTATATCTTCCCAACTGTTGAATGTCCAGAGTTACTCACTACAACTACATCTATCGGTTCATCTTTTTTTAATTTTAATAGTTTTTGTCTAAATGCTTTCATATATTTTATCTATGTTGCGAGAGTGGGATTTGAACCCACGACCTCATGGTTATATTAAAGCACTATCAATAACAAAATCTTTAGCCCAAAGGATTGTACTAATACAAAGATTATTTTTAGGTTTTTGATATCTTAAAGTTATTGTTGTTTTCTTTAACATATCTCCAGAGATTATATATACTTTATCTAATTTTTCGCACCAGATAGCTATATAATCTACCTTCTCGTAGCATGATTCATATTTGATTCTTTTAGAACCAATTCTTTTACGAATATCTGCAACAACACATCCATTAGATGTTTTACCATGTTTTATTTGTATTTTTTTTAAAGTTCCATCAAAATCAGCTATCATATCATATGGTTCGTTATCTCCGAACGGCAATGAAACTGGATAGCCTCTTTTAATAAACTCAGCAATAATAACACCTTCTGCCTTATTTCCCTTTGATTTTGTATTCATAATTTAATAATGCACTAATGAGCCATGCGAGCTACCTGACTGCTCTACCTCGCTACAAACCCACGATATGTGGGTTTGTGACTTAAGTGGATTCTATAGATAGTTACTTCCTTTTAATTCTTTCAAGATTTTAGCTATTGCTCTTGGTCCTTGTGCATTTAAAATCTTGTCTAGTTTGTCTGCAACGAAATCCTCTTCTGTTTCATACTTTTGATAGAAATCTAACTCTTCTTGAATCTCTTTAATTTCAGACTGTAATCTCTTGATTAGCTTTTTTCTATTCTCAAAGACGAATTCATCATTTGGATAAATACTGACGCTTCCACCCCTTTGGTCGTCGTTTGCTGAGAAACAACCACCACCATTGATAGCTGAAACTCTTAACAGCCTCCCGACATAAGATGTTCCTCCGTGTAGAGATTTTTTTAAGATGATCTCATCACCTATAATAACTCTAGGATTTTTCATAGTTTATTTTAAATTAATAATAGTGACTTATTGTTTTATCTACAATATTATTTTATAATAGTTAATGATAATATTGTTACAAATGTAGCACAAAACAACGACCTAGCAACACTCTTAGCGACACGAGTGGAATGAGGCTTGGTGACGTTTTGCACTGTAAAGTTTTTTTGATCGCCATCACATAGAGCAGTGGCGATATAGTTGTGTCTTTTCATCTCCTTTTGTTTCCTTAACAGCATGACTCACTACTGCAATAGGATTATTATATATATATGTTGCCTCAGATATACTACAATCTTGTTCATAGGCAATCTTTTTTATAGCATTTTTAATCATATTGATTAATCTTATTAAATAATTGTCAAGTTAAGCTAGATAGAAACTCATAGATACGAAGTTCATAACAAGTGTCGTTTGTACGGACTTGAGATGGATTGCCTACCGATAGGTCATTTATATCTATTCTATTATAACATAGTAAGAAAGTATTGTCAAGCAATATACTATCTAGCTTAACCCAACAATCATTATATTCGATGTTGGGCGAAAAACAAATATTTTAATACTAATATTCGGCAAAAAGAAGCTTGTCAATTAATATTAAAATCCTTATTTTTTAGACATTGTGAACCATGCTTATCGGCTTGTTTTATTCATCCCAGCTTGCACGAGGATTCTGATGAAAAATTTAATGCGTTCATCTTCTTTACGCAACCGATATATTAAATTGTGTCTAAACGAGCTGATGCTATAATCATTATAACGACATCTAATGTAACTCGATACATTTTCGCTATATCTAACATCTTTACTTTATTACGATATGCTGTTATTATTTTATAATACATAATTTTGAGTCATATTCATGACATTGTTTATTATAATCTATTGATGAAAAAGGATATGGTTCAATATGGTGCTCGTAACATCCAATCAACATTTTATTAGACCAGTAAATACCAGTAGGGCTACCCTTACTATAACTATCTATAGTAAAGATATCTCCCACTTTAAAGCCATTATCTCTATTATAACTATTAGAACCTAATTCTGTTGTTGCGATAACTCTAACTGTTTGACCTATTTTATACTTCATATTGATTTGATGTTAGCGACTTAAGTGGATTCTGTTAGTTTATATGGTTATATCAGCGATATACTTTATCCTGGGCTTTATAGCACCATCGTCAATCAATTCATTAATATGCCACTCTCCATTGATATTAAAGCAATCTGGTAGTGATTCAAGCTTTTTAATAGCATTCGCTTTAATGTTTTTAAGTCCTGATTCTGACTTAAACTTCCAACATCTGAAATCACTTTTCTTAACTTCAAAATATTTCATATTGATTAATCTTTAATAATAAGGTTCGATATGATGTTTGCGACTTAAGTGGAATTTTCTTTCCAAAATAAAAAATACCCTGTTTAATGGGTATTTCTCATGATTTTAAATGGTGAATGAGTTCTGAAAGTTCCTCCTCTATCATAACATAGCTTGGGTATTTCTGCAAGTTCTTTTTTTAGTTCCTTGTCGCTCTTTTTGATTAATTCTTTTACTTGTTTTCTATTCTTTAAAATTAATAATATTGACTCCTTCTTTTTTTGGTCTTGTTTAGCTTTGCGGACTTTTAATTCTATTTCAACCTCGCTCCAGTTTTCAATCGTTCCGACTTTTATTTTAAAAAATAGTTTAGAAAACTTGACAAACATATAGTTTTTTCTAACTTATTTTTTAATAAAAGAGGGGAGCATTTCACTCCCCTCAGTCCGTTTAACTAGCTTGACCCTTGTTAGCTAAAACTTGTGTAATAGCTATTTTGATGTCTTCCTCAGTCGGCTCCTCCGACTTCTCTACTGATGGGAGTTTTTCTTTTAATTCTGCTATTTTTTCTTTATTCGGCGTCATTACAAGGTCGAATCCCTCCTCTTTTTCAATCAGTCCCTCGCTGATAGCTTGCATTATGGTCGTTTTAATGCCTCCCTTGTCGGACTCCCTCTTATTTTTGACTACAGTTGCACTCCTCCATATTCTAGCTAATAGCGTACTTTTGATGAAGTCTTTACTAAACTCCTCCCCTTGAATTTTTAATGGTTCCACTCCCTCAAATGTTACCATCTCTCTCAATTGAGTCTTATTCATACTTTTTGTTACTACTTACTAAAACTTTTAAAAACTTCTAGCAAGTAATTATGTTATAATATTTATTAATATTTTTTAGGTTTTTCTTTAACCTGTAACTAGTATAGCATAAATTTTAAATAATAGCAAGCACCCTATAAAACGGCTATAACTTAAAACCTTTCACCCCGTTTATATTCAACCATTACATTATACTAGCTATTTTATAGGGTAGTTTTTAAGGGAAGTATTACAGGGGAGTATTATAGGGAAGTATTACAGGGGAGTCCTGCTATTTTGGGGGAGTCCTGCTATTCTGTATACAGACACCCCTCCCCCCTCCCCCCTATTAATAGGGATTAAAAGGCTTGCACTAGACTGTACCCGTACTTTACGCAAGCGACTGGGGGGTCGTGAATCCCAATCACATGGATGAGGGGGTGGTGGTTTATATATAATATGTAAACATAGACACACCCCCAAGATAAAAACACATAAAGGTAAAAGATAGAATCGCTAATGTTAGCCAAAGAGGATCTAGCTCTAGGATTCCCCGTGATAAAAGAGTTGCTATGCTAATATTAGCCAAGGACGGGGGGTGTTTCTGAGAAAAAGTCTAAAAAGAGCAAAAAAACATCTAATTTCCATAAAAAAATAGCTGTCAAATTTTAAAAACAGAAAACTTTTTGAAGTTTCAGAAATATTTATTTTAGGGGGTCTTTTATTTACCTAATACTAGCTAAGAATCAGGGGTCAAAAAGACTTGACAGAATCGATCAAAAGATGCTATACTTAGAGTATAGGGTAAGATAATTGTTTTATAGGATATCACAGGTAAAAGCCTAAGAATATCAATGCGTGGAATATAGATTATCTTAATAGCTTGAGTGAGACTCATATGTTAAAAGCCACGCTTACAAACTAATATGAAAAAGATAACAAAGAACATGGCAGACTTCTCAGAGGAGTATGTCAAGAACGGATACAATGGGACAAAGGCATATGGAACTGCATATGGACAAACTAATAAACAAATATGTGCATCAGAAGCATATAAACTATTACGAGACCAAAGAATCATAGATGAAATAGAAGTAGTCGAAGGAAGCTTCAGAATACTAGGGCAAATGGCAGGAATAGATAAAGGTGCAATTGTAAGAGCATTAAAGGAAATGCTGCTAGCAATGAAACCAGACAAGAATGGTGATGATATACCAGATTATACTGCTCGTAAGGACGCTATTACCTTATTTGGTAAGCTTACTGGCGATTTCAAGGAAAGAAAGGAAATAGAGATTTCAAATAAAGAAGATTTATCAGATATTGACCCAACCAAACTATCGAAAGAGGAGATAGATATGTTGGAGAAAGATCTAATAGATGAGTTATAATGAAAAGTGTAGAATATTTACAAAAATTAGCTAAGAGTCCTGAACTTAGGAACTTAGAATGGGCGAAGTGTCATGAAGACCCGTATTATTGGCTAACAAACTGGGCATTCACATTAGATGTCCACGACCCCAAGAATCCACAAAAGCCCTTTCCTGACAAAGAATATCTAAGAATTATTGTAGATAAATGGTTAGAACATAAAATCCTATTATTTCCTAAATCTCGTCAAATGATGATGAGTTGGGTCTTTACAGGATTATACTTATGGGATACACAGTTCCATTATGGTAAGCTAACATTCTTTCAATCAAAGAAAGCAGATGATGCTAATGATTTGGTTAAAAGAGCAAAGCTTATTTGGGACAATGAACCATCGTTCCTTAAAAGATATTATAAACGTGGAGAATTCCACAAATTGAACTGTAACCCACAGAATCAAGGAAATCACGTATATTCATTACTAACCTTTCCTGACATCAAGTCAGAAATAAGGGGAGTTCCTGAAGGTGGAGATGTTGTTAGGATGCATACATTATCTGGAATGCTTTCAGATGAGTCTGCTTTTCAACCAGAAATGGCAAGTGCTTTTACAGCACTAAAGCCAACACTCAGTTCTGGTGGAAGACTGACATGCGTCAGCACAGCAAACGACAACACTTGGTTTGAGGAAGCAGTCTTCGATTTATTAAAAATGTAAAGATATGGAAAAGAATAGATTATATTTCTTTAAATATTATCAGACAAGTAATTTAAAGATGATATTACTATTTATAAGGATAATATTTAAACTAGCGACAGGGAGGAAAATAGTATATGTAACAAATCATGGAGAAAACAAGGAGGCACAATTAAACATTTATATAGGAAACAGTAATAAGCAAGAATAGTATGTACGACGACACAGACAAACCAGAAATATCAGAAGGAATTAAATTCTGGAAGAATCCAAAGAATGGTTTTCACGTATTGATGCTCCACTACACGGCTGACGAATCTAAAAATCCAAAGACTACTGAAGGAGCAAAATGGTATGAAGCAGAGAGAGAAGGTTCACCTAAAGCAGTTTGGAATAAAGAATACGAAATTGACTTCACAACTAAAGCTGGTCAATTAGTATATGGTCCAGAGTTTTGTGACTTTAAACCAAGCATACACCTAGTCGATTCATTCGAACTAGGAGATGTAGAATTATTTATAGGGATGGACTTTGGACAGAGGAACCCTAACTGTGCTCTAGTAGGAGCAATAACAAGAGATAAGAAAGTTTATATAATAGATGAGTATTATAACCCAGCGATACCAAGTGTAGCAAGTAAGGAAATGTTCGACAAATTTGGTTATTTAATTTCTGGGTATAGAGACAACTTATCAATAGGACAAAAGAAAATTCTAGCAGACAACACATTTCAAGTGAAAGTCATCGATCCATCGACAGCAAGCAAGAATAGAACAAAAATAATAGAAGGAGAAGAAGTACCATATTCAGTCATAGAGGATTTCGATGACAATGGATGGGAATTCGAACCAGCAACGAACGACTTTGTAGCTGGAGTAACAAGAGTAAGGGAATATATGAGGATAGACGGTTTACTAAACTCACACTTATATATATTTAAAGATAAGTGTCCTAAACTCTGTTGGGAATTACAACACTATCGTTATAAAGAGAATACAGAAGCGACAGATAGACAGAATAATGAACCAGAGAAACCAGTAAAGAAGGATGATCATTGCCTAGCTGGAGATTCAATTATAAATACAGTTAACGGAGATTTTAAAATAAAAGACCTTGTTGGCAAAAGTGGATATGTTTATTCATATAGCAATGAACTAAAAAGAGTCCAAGTCAATAGATATGACAACGTTAGGCAGACAAAAGTAGCTGAGACATTAAAAATAACCCTAGATGACGATTCAGAAATAGTTTGTACATATGACCATCCTATAATGATTAGGAGCGGAGAATATAGATTAGCTGGAGAATTAAAAGCAGGAGATAGCTTAATGCCAGTTTATCAAACGATTGACTCACACGGGCATACAAGAATAAACCTAAATAATGGAGATAGTATGTTCGCACACAGAGTTAATAAATATAGAAAGAAGAAATATTGTGAAGAGGGATGCAGAGCAATCGGTTTCTCAAGAAACAAAAAAGAGTGGAATCATAAAATCAAGAAGATAGAGAAAGGTGAGGTTATACCAGTATATAATATGCACGTAGATAGGGTTAATAACTTTTCTTGTAATGGAATTATAGTTCACAATTCTATGGACGCACTTAGATATTTGATAATGACCAGACCAAATAAACCAGAAGAAGCGCCTACAGCAAGAACAAAAGTTCAAAGAGATTTAGATCAATTAATACGACCTAAAATCCTATCAGGGTTTGATGTCGACTAAAAAAGTATGAATGAGAAAACAACAAGTAGCACAATGTGTAAGGAACAAATAGAAAGAACACCTAGTGTTGAGAGAGGATCATCGATAGTAGATGGACTAGAGTATAATAACAAAAATCTTGGTAGATTATGCGATGCAATAAATGTCTTAGAAAGTAGATTATCAGATATATTGCTAGATCCATGTCCGCAAGATTTATTAGGAGAGGGTAAAGACAGAGAGATGTCTCAGGTTGGAAGAACATTAAGTTCAGTCAACATAGAAATAGAAAACCAAGTAGAAAGATTAATAGCAATATCGCAAAGAATAGATTTATAAATTAAATAAAAGCGTATGACATTTGAAGAAAGAAAAGAAAAGTTACAAAAGGATTTAGAAGAAACTTGTAATGAGTTAGAACTAAACATTTACGCAGCTAACGCTGTATTACCAAATGGTGAAGTTATTCCTATAATGAAAGTTAAGGATATGAAACCAGAGGAAGAAGTTAAAGAATTAAAAGAAGAAAAAGATGGAGATAAAACTAAAAAGTAATTTACTTTTAATTAAAAAACATAAGAATTCTCAACTGTCTGTAGATATGGCAGTAGAGGATAACGATGGAGACAAGGGTTTAATAACAGGGGAAGTATTAGAAGGAGAAGGCAAAGGAGACACAGTCATCTTCGGTCGATATTCGCTCCTAACGTTCACCTTACAAGGTGAAGATTATAATGTATTAGATAAGGATGATGTTCTAGGAATATGCTCCTATCGAGAATAAAACTATGAAGAATAAAAAGGTATATCCACCAATGAAAACAATCTTTTCAAAAACTAAAGTAGGAATACAAGCATGGCATCTTATAGATGGTGAATGGGTAAACATAGGACAGTTATTTGAAAATGGAACAGTTAAGTATTATACTAATGGTGAATTAGAAGGAGAAAGAGAATTAATAAAATAAATATGAATGTTAAGAAAATGTATTTCTTTAATCCAGATATCGAATCATATCAAATAATATTTTTAATGATTAGAATGATTGGGTGTTTATTAATAGGACAAAGAATATTAGCAATTAGTACAAATGAATTAACAAATGGTAAGAAGGAAGATGAGAATCAAGTCAGATTCTATTTTCACAGAGAATAAAATATGTATAAAGAAATAAAATTTAACAACGACGCAAGAGTAAAGATTTTAGAAGGAGTTAATATCGTCGCAGATGCTGTCGCAACAACTTTAGGTCCAAGAGGAAATACTGTGATATTCGAGGAGAGTCTTTATCCGACAATAACAAAGGACGGCGTAACGGTTAGTCAGCAAATCTTATTAGAAGATAAATTCCAAAGTATGGGGGCTATGATGGCAAGAGAGGCAGCAGAAAACACAAATAGAGAAGCAGGAGATGGAACAACTTCAACAGTAGTTCTACTAAGAGGAATTGCAAACGAAGGACACAAATATATTACAGCTGGAATGAATCCTATACTTATTAAAAGGGGTATGGATGAAGCATTAATACAGGCTATCGATATTATAGATGGAAATAAAAAAGAAGTAACCTCTATAGATGAGAGAGTGCAGATTGCAACAATCTCTGCAAACAATGATCCAGAAATTGGTCAAATGATTGCAGATGTTATAGAGGAAACAGGAACTAATGGTATTGTTACTGTAACAAATTCTAACTCAATGGAAACAGAAGTTGAATATGTTAAAGGAACAAAATTGGATAGAGGATATTCATCACATATGTTCATAACAAATAGAAAAAGACTTTCAGCAGAAATGGCTAACCCAATAATTATTCTTACTACAGATAAGATTAATATGGAGAGTCAATTAATTAAAATTCTACAAAGCCTACTTGAAGCAGGTAAAAGAGAATTTATTCTAGTAGGTGGGACAGTAGAAGGACCAGCATTAGCATTTCTTACACAGAATCATTTACTTGGTAAGTTCACATGTATACCAGTGAGTATGCCTTCATTTGGAGATTACCAAAGAGACTTATTTTATGACTTGGCTGCATTAACAGGAGCAACTGTTCTTGGAGAAGAGGAGTCTACAAAGTTGAAAGATGGTAAACTATCTGATTGTGGAATAGCAGAGAATGTAATTGTAACAAGAGATTCTACTATATTTACTGGAGCTAATGGAGATATAAAAACAAGAGTAGATGAAGTGAAAGCATTAATATCCAAATATAAAGATTTATTCATAATAGAACAATTAAAAAAACGTTTAGGCAGATTAAATGGATCTATTGCTAATATTAAAGTAGGTGGTTCATCAGAGACAGAACAGACTGAAAAGAAGTATAGAATAGAAGACGCATTAAATTCTACCAAATCTGCTGTAGAAGATGGCATTATTGAAGGTGGAGGAACAGCATTGCTGAAAGCATCTTCATCAATGTTAATGGATAATGATATAAGCGAAGAACAAAAAGCTGGATGGAAAATTGTAGTAGCATCGATGGAGCTTCCATGTAAACAGATCATGGAGAATTCAGGTTTACCAGCAGATGCAATTATCGCAAAGATTAAAGAAGATGGAATAGGTTATAATGCACTAACTAATAAATATGAAGATTTATATGAGAGTGGAGTTATAGACCCAGTAAGATGTGTTAAAAAAGAATTATCTAACGCAGTTGCAACAGCAGGAACACTTTTGACATCCTCAGTCGCAATCGCACTAAAGCCAAATGATAGAAGCAGTATTAGCAATTAGTATATTAAGTTCTCTAGGATTAGTATTTTATACAATAAAGAAGAGTTCAGAAGATAGAAAAGAAACTATACAAGAAATGGCTAAAATATTTCTCTCAAAGAATATGGAGGAATATGTAGAAACAATTCAAGAAGACAACGAAGAAGAAGAAATAGTACAAGATGAAATTGAAGAAGTAGACGCTGTCGATGAGAGATTATTAATAGAGCACTTAAAGAAAACGCATGAAAATATCGAAAGTTAAAATTAAAAAAGTAGTACCAAACAAAGGGCTCGTTGGATTTGCATCTTGCATTATTGAGGACTCTTTATTCTTGGGGAATATAGCAATATTCACAAGACTAGGAGAGGAAACTAGGATGAGATTAGTATTTCCAATAAAAGAAACTGAACAAAATAAAATATCAGTGTTTCACCCGTTGACTGCAGAGTTGTACTACTTGCTAGAACAGGCGATTACTGAAAAATATAAAGAGAATGATTAATCTAGAATATTTAAGAAAACAAAAAATAGAAACTGGACGTAATCCAGAAGTTATTAAATTTATAGATAGTCTTTATACATCTACTTCAGCTATGTATCTGAAGCAGCATAAAGACTGGTATATAAGTGATAGGTTTGTTCGTGGCGACCATTGGATTGTTTATAACAAGACTCTAAATAGAGTACAAACAGTTCCTCTTGTAGAAGGAGAAGTCAGACGGACAATAAACAAAATTAGGTCACAACTTCGTGGTATTAAAAACTTCGTTAAAAGAAGTCAACCAAGATGGGAAGTCCATCCTAATGATAGCACTGACGAAGCATATGCAGAAGCATCTAAGAAGAATAAACTTCTACAGAATATATATAGGACAAGAAAAATTAAACAAAGCTTGACGGATTTGATTGTTAATGCTTTTAAATATTCTGCTGGGTTCTTAGAAGGCGGATATGTTAAAAGAGATGGTAAAGACGTTATAGATTTTTGGATAGACAGTTCATATGATATATTACCAGATCCATATGCATCAACAATCCCAAGTTGTAGATACATTTTTAAGACATTTGTAAAGCCAGTTGAATCAATTAAAGGAAATAAGGAATATACTATTAAAGATGAGAAGATTTCAGATAACAGGGAGGCTGCTGCAGATTATAAGAATATATTAGAACTTGAAAAATATAACAGAGAATCTAATAAAACTAACAAGGACTTAGAAACAGCAGTTGTTAAAGAACTATGGTTAAAATGGATTGAAAAAGATGAAGTGAAAGTTAGAGTTATCACTGTTGTAGGAAATAATGTTGCAAGAGTATATAACCCTAAATATAGAAGATACCCAATATTCAATTATAACCCAGAACGTAATGAGGAGTCGATCTTTAACACACCATGGATAAAAGATCTTATTTCTATTAATAAGTCATTAGACAAAACAGCTTCACAAGTAGAGGCATACATTCAGAGAATGCTTGCTGGCAAATACTTGATTAAGAAAGGTGTTGATGTTTCAATGATAACAGATAAAGGAGCAGAAAAGATTTACTATAAAGGACAGGTTCCACCTAAGCAGATGGACTTACAACCACTACCAACAACACCATTTGTGTTTATGCAGAATCTTGAAGGTTGGATTGAGGAACTAGGCGGAGTCAGAGAAGCATCACTTGGTAAAGCAACAGGTTCTCTACAATCTGGTAAAGGGATTGAGGCGCTACAATCAGCAGATGCTGGAACTGTAGCAGAACCGATAGAGAATCTTGAGTTATTATTACAAGACGTTGGTAATTTTGTACTAGAATTAATAGCTGATTATCAAATAGCATCAGATGAAATAATTGAAGATGGTCAGAAGATAAAATATGTTGGTAAAGTAGCTAATAATGAACCAGAAGGAGCAATGGTAATTGATGGCAACGATGAAATTAAAGTTACTATAGTTCCAGAGATTGCATATAGTGAAGATGCTAAAAAGGAATGGGCTATGAGATTAGCAGAAGCCAAACTGATAGATGGACAAACATTATTAGAACAGTTTAAATTCTCTAACATATCTGACATAGTAGATAGAATGGAAGTAAAGAAAGCAGAAGAGTTCAAACAAGATATGATGAAGCAGAGAGAAAGTCATAGATCAGACGGACAAGGTCCAGAAGATACAGCCGATCTCGCTGATAGTGAAAACATGCAAATGTCAACTGGACAACAGGTACCAGAAACTCCTAAAGTTTTATGGACACCTGAACATACAGATTTACACATTTCATTTATTAAAGAGAATGGTGATGTTTACAAACAGAACCAGGAACTATTCGATGCTCATATATCAGCAGAAGAAAATTATCAATAATTAATAATAACTAATATGTCAATAAATTTCAAAGATTTCATTGGCGATGTCAAAAAAGGTGCTGGCATTGTTAAAAGAAGTTATGCGGATGTTGGTAAAAACATCAAAGGGATTGTAAAGGATAAAAAAGCTAAAAAAGTTTCTAAAAAGAAAGCAAAAGCTAAATATGGAGAACTAATAGATACATCGTCTAAAAAGGAATTCATAAAAAACAATGGTGAAGTGAACTATAATAAAGCGATGGATTCAGGTTCAATTTTCAATCCTAACCAAAGAAAACTTAATAAAATTAGAAAAGCAAAGGAAGCAAAATATAGTAGATTAAAATAATTAATATACGCAGAGCGTTTTAGACTGCGTTACAAACTAACGTAAAATAATTTTACAAGAAGTATTATGGAAAATGAAACAAAGGTAGTACCAGAGGCTCCAGCAGCAGTAGAACCTACCACTACACCAGC
>Ga0222694_1000015_pt1 | contig 62826 bp, 80 predicted proteins | sample AntAcemetage1333_FD_181145 | JGI IMG/M metagenome (GOLD analysis project Ga0222694, IMG submission 181145) | Saline water microbial communities from Ace Lake, Antarctica - #1333 | ecosystem: Environmental > Aquatic > Non-marine Saline and Alkaline > Saline | place: Antarctica: Ace Lake...
CTCTTGTTGAACTACCTATAATTGCTTCGCGCGGTGGGGAAGCTATAACTATGCAATCTTTTCTCTGTGTTCCTGCAATTGCTGCTAGATCCGCTACCACTGTAATCTGATCCGCATTTGAAGTCATACCCGGGGCGATTAGGAAATCAACGGTTGTTGTTTCTTTATCCTCAAAGTGATCAAAAGCAGCTGCAAGTTCTGAAGTTCCTAATGAACCAGAATTTACTCCACCGGAGAAGGTGAAAGATGTAGCTACTAGAGTTGAATCACCGTTGTAATTCTTAGGTGTTCCAGGGGTTAGTGCAGTACCAGCTGCGCCAGTATTTGTGAAATCAGAATCAAATCCTACCATTTTAACATATTCTGATTTATTATTTATTACATCAATCGCATAATTACTAGTTCCGTTACTATTTTTAGCATCGGTTGCAAGTGAGACAAAAGGATATTTTTCAAGAATAGTACCAACAGAACCTGTGATTTCTCCGGTTTTATCTATAACTACAACATGGGCTTCATCGTAAGTACCATTTCTATCTTCTGCATAAACTGATGTATATGGTCCTTCGTTAAATTCATCCTTATATGTCCATCCGTTCCATGTTCCGTGATCTGAGTCTGCTGGACAGATTTGAACCTCAATGCTATTACCAAGTGACCCTGGGAATTTAGCAATGTATGTGTGATCGCTATCACCCAGAGCTGAAGTTTGATTATCAAAATCTTCTTCGTTTTTTACTATGGGTGCGTCAGCTGATGCATTTGCTCTAGAGTTTCTTGCAGCAGAGGTGACTTCTCTTACAACCATAAGGTTGTCTGAGTATCTTAGAAAGTATACTGATTGGTGAAAATCTACTGAATTGTTGTTGTCTGGTGTTCCGAATGTAGAAACCAATCCTGCTTCATTAGCAGTGAGAATTGGTTCATCGACCGGACCCCAATTAAAGTTGCCTGCAATTACGCCAGTAGAAGATGCTATGTTAGCAATGCGACCTGAAAGATCGATTTCTCTGTAGTTTACGGCAGGAGACGCTGAGGGAATGCCTAGAGTCATTTTATTCTCCTTGTGAAATTATACGGCTTATCATAATACGTTTATATCAATCACATCTATTTATGAATATTTTCGATTTAAAAATCTGGTCCTAATGGTACTTCTGCGATTGCCCACGGATCATCAAACACATCAGGAACTTCTTTTCTCTCAAGTTCTTTGATGTAATCCTCACCATTATCAATATATCCAAACGCGGGCATTTCATTTTCTATTTCTAACATTCTATCCTCAAATAGCATTTTACTGAGATCAATATCAGTAAGATCATTAAAGAAATTTGTACCGGCAAAATACCCAAGAAGAACAAAATTCATAACTAAATCGTCATGATTACCCTCTGATGCTTCGTATGATGAACCTTTTGCTACAAAGGTTGAAACTTCTAATATAGTATTCTCGTCGACAATATTTAGTTTATTTTCTTCAAGTAAATCCTTGAATGACGAACATCCAATTCTCTTAACTTTTTTGCTCATGTTGAGACCTAGAGCAGATGCTTTAATTGCGGATTCGACGAACATATTTTCATATTCAAGATCGTAATATAAACCGTTACACACAACTTGCCCAGCGTCATTTGCCTCAATTACAACTAGACACTCGTTATACATATTCGCATATTTGTATATTAGATTTGGGAACAATAGTGGTGAGATCATATTAGATCTGTATGTGAACACCTGTTGCCACGGTGAGACGGTGAGATCAATAATGTTGAATGTTGAATAATCGAGACCCCTACCCTTCGCTACGTCAACCATCATTACATAATTATGTTTCTTATCGGGTTCTGCGTAAACCCTCATTATGTCATCTATAGTATGTAAGGGATCTTGTGCTCTTAATCCCATCAGGGTCATAGCATTAATTAATGTATCACCAGTACCAAAGAACGTATTACCAAATTCCTGCTCAAACTGTCTAACGGAGGTGTTAGCAATAGTCTCCTGTTTCCATTCTTCGTCGCGGCCGGGAACGTCCCACCAGTCAACACGGAAAGGTACATATGAGCTCGTACCCTGAATAGCCGATTCCCACAATTTCTGAAAGATGTTACCAATACCATTTGCTGTAGATGTAATGATAACCTTAGTAGATTTACCGGCAGAAATAACAGGATATGTTGATGTGTAGAATGTTGTTGCATCCTCAACGAATGCAAACTCATCTAAGTAAATTAAGTTAGCGGCGAAACCACGAACGGAAGATGATGAAGTACCTGCTGATAAAATACGAGAGTTGTTTGAAAATTCTATTGAACCTTTATTAAGAGATTTACACCCGGGTTGTAAGAAGAATGGGAGATTTTCTAACATCAGTGTAATTCTTGAAATCATCTCCCGCGCGATCAAACCTTTGTTGGCTAGAACCGCAACAGTCTTACTCTCATTAAAAATAGCATACCATAAAAGATATGCAACAGATGAGATAGATTTTCCACTCTGTCTACATGCAAGAACGATGTTAAATCGATTCTCATTAAAGTTTTTAAACATCTTTTCTTGGTAGGGATATAACTCAAATGGTACCAATCCCTCGTCAAGATTGATAATCATACAATATGTTTTTGCAAAGTACGCAGGATCAGCCATACATTTACCGTATTCTGTAACCTGTTCCATCGTCCATTTTTGTTCAACACCATCGCGCTTTACTTTTATGTTACCGTTATATGAATCCTGATAATTATAATCCATTATGATTCTTCTGGGGTAACATCTATTACTTCCCCTTCTCGTTCAAGCTTGATTTTATTTGCTAAAACGGCTAATAGTTCAGAACTACTCCCGAGAAAAACTGTATCGTTTTTGGTGTCTTCTATGCCCGGGCGTGATTCGTTTTTAGTCGGGGCGGTAATTTCTTTATATTTTCTGTGCAATTCCATTGATTTATCATTGGTATTTGCAAGTGTAGTAAGGAGAGTAGCTAGTGCTTCAATCGATCTGGGGTGTTCTGTAGACACAGCTATTCGCATAGTCAGCTCTAAAGCCTCTTGTCCCTTTTCTAATAGATCTTGGTATACCTTTCGGGCTTCTTCATAATCTTCTTCTAAATCTTGTTCTTTTTTCATATCATTTCTATTCTATAAAATGTGTCCAAGTATCATTAAAGCCATAATCTGAATCTGGTCCTACACCTGGTGGTGTGGGTTCAACTTCTAGTCTACTGACATGACCATCAGAATCGGCGTTCTGTAAGTAAAAATCAACGATTGCTTTATTAATAATTGCTGTTTCTAATATCGGTCCGTAAAAGCCTACTTTCATTTCAAATTCCATTGTATATACAATTGTTCTTCTATTCTCCATATCACCTTCAAAATCGTCATTAAACGTTACGGATTGTAACGTTAACGGTACATCTTCAGAGAGATTAGGATATTCAGGAATTGGGATAATACTAACACTATACGCGGGTGGGAAATACGGAATGATTTGCTCTACTACCTGTAATGCATCGTCCTGTGTTTTTGTATAAATGTTTAATGCAAAGTTTACAATATACGGAACACCAGGATAAACCCTATTACTTGATGTAGGAACATCAGTAGGTTGTTTAAATGTATTTTGATTTTGTAGCTGTCTAACTGAATCGTATGCTATATTTGTGATTTCAAATGACATTCTTGGAAGCTTAATAGCTACCTGTGTATCTTCTTCAAGATCTGGATGTTCTCTGATTCTTTCAAGAAATTTTCTTTTAGCGCCATATGATAAAGGCACCTTTACTTGACTGATTACTTCACCAGCTGCATTTTTTCTTATGATGTGAATGTTATTGAATAATGCGCCAAAGGTTGACACAGATTTCATTATTCTACCGTGATAAAAGTGACCACTAAACATTAGTTATTCTCCGGTTCACCAAATGGATTTGACTCAGACCAATCTAACAATGTAGATGCTTGATCTTTAAAGTCTTCATTTTGGGAGTTTACTTGTGCAAGTTCATCGTCAACCGAAATTATGGTTCTTGTAATTAATGATTCGGATGCTGTGATACTACCTGCTATAAATTTATGATAAAGTCCATCGTCAGCGCCAATGTGTGCTAATTTAAGAATATTATCTGAATCGTTGTAATACGTAATCTTACCAGTAATAATAACACCGCCAGCTAATGATTGTGATACATTTTCACCAATGATAAAGTCTGCTCCGTCTGAATCTGCAAGATTAAGTACTAACTCATATCCGCCCCGTTCAATGCTATCGATTTCAACAATACCTGTATCAAGATTCTCGTCGTTATATTCGAACAATTCACATTTAAGTTTATATGTCGGTAGATCAGATATTTTGAAGAACGGTTGCTCGTGTTCTACGTGCATAATCTCAAACATAGAACCTGATAATGGGAGATATAAAAGATCACCCTCGTACGGTCGCGTGCCCGTGATTTCATTATCATTACTTCTAACTGTCTGTAGCCATCTTTTTCTAGAAACAATCATCGTTACTTGGTCGCGGATTTCCACTCCCCATTTAGCATAGACGTCTCCACCCTCGAATCCCTGTGGATTCTCAATATACATTTCTATTTTATGAGAGGAATTAAATGAGGAAGGTACGTCATCTCCAAATACTCGATTTTCGTTCACTATATCTCTCGGAAGATAATAAACATCTTGTCCATACAATTTTAGAGACTCTATGATAAGATCTTCATATAGATTCTGTTCGGATTTAACATTATCCGAGAAATAAAGGTTTCTAGCCATAATTTATCCTACGTAAAATTCAGCAGGCATTTCGTGTTCATCCCTAAGATCTTGTTTAAGTTCTTTGAGTTTAACATCAGCCTCATCATATATAAATTGCCCGTTAATAACCACACCACCAGGAAGTTCCATATTACCAAACTTTTTCATATTTTGTCCCCATTGTCTTTTTATCAATTGTGTAGTGTATTCTTTTAACCATCTATCGTTATAAATTTTGGTGTAAGTTTCAGGATCTACAATTTGATACGTTTCAGCAACTAACCAATCACCTTCCTTAACATTTTGATCTGCGAAATCACCATGTAAATAAAGTCTATTTTGAGAATTCGAGAATGTTATTTGTGGCGTACCGTTTAATTTCATATCAAGAAGTGACATGTATTGTTGCATCTGCTCATAATAAGCAAAATCGCCCATGAAAGTGTTCATGTGGGCAAAATCCTGAAGTCTCATTTGATATTGAATGCTAAACATACCAGTTCCTGAAGATCCGCCGTCAGTTAATGGGAACAATTTTGTCACATATAGAACTGAATCGTTGAGAGGAATCCATTCATTTGTTACATCATCAGCAGTTACTAAATGCTTAAGGTATGTTCGCGCTGTGCCGTCATAATGGAATTCTTGAAATAATTCTAAAGCTTCGTCAACTCTATCGTCTACCTGGTCTTGGTCGACGTTAATCTCCATAACGGGTGCGCCTAATTCTCTTAAGCAATATTCTATTAGTGTTTCTCTTGAATTTGGATGTGCCATGTTAATCCTTGTTTATTCTATTTATACCAAATCACATCTTATGTTAGGTATATATCATCAAGATCAAAAATACCGTCTCTTCGTCCACCGGAATCTCTGCTTAGTGTGTATACACTAAAAAGTCCACCCACCGTTGCATCTGGAGAGCTTAAGTCAAGGCTTGACTTGGGGATATCCCCAGCTTTTCTAAAATTGGCTTGTCCGCCTCTACCCGCTATGCTAGCGGTTAAAATGAAATTGTCACTGGAATCCCAGAATAAGGCATCGCTGTTCCAGTTTCCTGGATTTTGCGTACTCCCGTCGAACTGAGCGGCGGCATAATACCCCTCATTAGAATCTAATGTTATTAGGGTTAACGTAGAAACGGCATTAGCTGAGTTGGTGACGTCCTGAAAGGAACCAAACGTGGCAGTTGCATTTCTGAATGTAGATAACACGAAGGCAGCACCGCCACCAAATCCTGTAATATCTACATCGACCGTTCCGGTATCTTGACCTGTCCCCGTCCACGTCACGTGTGTACATGACGAGTTAACGAACGATCCATTTCTTCGGGAAGCGAGCGTAAAACCTGTTGGAGCTGTCGGTTGACCGGCAGCACTGTTTTCTAGCACAGTGCTGAGGATCATGAGGTCTTCCTTACGAGTTCCAGCCGGTAAAGATACATTTACCGTAGCGCTGGCCGTGTTTGTATCGGCATAGGTACTTCCGATGTACTCAATCTGTGGAAGATCCTTCACATTGTTGATCTTACCTATGAAATTCCCCTGTAACATTAAGAGATTTCCTCATATGAGCAAATACCCTCTAGAGAAGAAGCAACTGAAGCTGTAAGCCTAAGAGTGTCGCTCTCTTCTAAGTATATTGGATTATTTTTGGTGATAACGTTCAACGTCGATCCCGGTGAGACGCTTACACTTTTGACCACCCTATAAGCGGTCGCAGATCTATAAATATCCACCGTGACATCGGCAGAACTGGTGGTAATGTTTGAAATTAACAGTGTTCCTACTTTAAGTACCTTTCCTGATGCCGCGCTGTTTGTTGTAATTGCCGTAGCAGTTACACCTATCGCCTGAACATCGGTTTTACCTAAAATAGTGGTTACGTTTACAATATTTGGTGCTGCCATTTTATTTTCCTATTATCCGAATACAATGGCCATTGCAATGGCCTTTCCTGTTGTGACTCCACCACCTTGAAGTCCTTGAATTCCTTGAGGAATTCCGAAGTTAAAAATTGCAGACTCGGTGGTGCCTACATTAACGACAGTTGCGGTGGCGTCAGAGTCGAGACTTGTTACTGTTCCGACCGCTATTTCTCCACCATCACCTTTAAGTCCCCTAATTCCTTGTGCAAGACCAAAGTCGAATGTGGCTGAATCGGTTGTTCCGGTGTTATTGACGGTTGGTGTTGAACTAGAATCGAGGCCGGTGACTATTCCTACTTGAATAGTTGCAGCAAGACCCTTAGGAATCCCGAAGTCGAAAATCGCCGCAGCGGCCGTGCCTATATTGGTGACGCTGGCATCCGAATCCGGCGCAAGCGTGGTTACAGTTCCTACAGCGATCGTCGCGGCATCACCCTTTGGCGCGGCAGTGAAACCCGTAATATTCCAGACCTGCTTTGCAGCTGAATATGTATATGTTAGATCCCCAAAGGTATATTCTTGGGCGTCTGAAGGTGAACCTGGAAAATTTAGTACTGCCATTTTTAGACTCCTGCGCCATGGATCGTTTTAAGAGTGGATCCCGCCGAATTTTTTATAAGAAGGGTTGAGAGGGTTTTTAATTGGACGGAAGATACGGCGTCGTTTCCGATCTTTCCTTCCGTCACGGATAAATCTATTAATTGTATGGTTCCTACCGAGGCATTCGCCATGTGAACTTCTTCCACCGAGGAATCCGCGAGTCCTCCACCGCCTGGTACTGCCCCTACCCACTGAGATGTATCAGAGTCAGTGTAATAAATATATAAGAAACCGTCAGCTTTACTCCACCACTGGTCTGCGTGTGTTGGGGAAGCTGGAGGACCCTCCGAAATAGTAACGCCACCACTGCTCCCGGTAGATGATATGACACCAGTTCCAGAGTCATATGCAATACCCGTTCCGGCTGAAAGGTGAGTTCTTACCTCCGCTGGGGATGGTCCTGTATAAGATATTACACCAGTAGAAGCGCTATACGTTAGAGAACCGTCACCACCAGTATTGGTCACGGATACGCTAGACCTAGCGGCGGATACGGTACCGCCTGAATCTAAAAACTTGACTATAGCATTCGAGGAATTCTTATAATGAATAACACCGTCTTCGTAATTGAGTGCTAATTCGCCATACTCAAGGTCACCAACTAAAGGGACTTTCGCCGCTACAGAGGATTTCTTAAGTATAATTTTTGCGTTAGTGACCATTATAGATTCCTTAGAAAAGGTAGTTTTTTACCCTATAAGATAAAAATCTTAGTTTTAGGGGGTAAAAATGGTTGTTTTTATCTTAAAAGATAAATTAGTATGTTCCGCCGTCGATGTTATATATGGTAGCTAGACCCGCGGTAAGTGTGAACTGATCAGAGTCAAAGTTTGCTACACCCGGATTAGCAGTGGTTGCAAGTTCAGCAGATACAGTGAATGTATTTGAACCGTCATCGTAAACTAGATCGATAGCTTCGCCCGCTAGGAACAGTGAATTGATTCTATCATCTACACGTTCGTCTGTGAAGAATAGATTTGTAACTTCTGAAAAGTCTGAAGTGTCTAGAGTAACTGATCCACCAAGTGCTGTAGCATTACCGTTTATTGTAATTGAATCATTGGCAAGTTTTGCGTTTGCAATAGAACCTGCAAGCATAGCGTTGGTAATACCAACCGCTTTTACTCGAAGTATATCACCTGAGATCTCAATAGATGAATCATCAACTCTTACTGAGAGTGTATTACCTGTTTTTAGAAGTCCGTCACCATCAGTGAATGATCCAGCACCAGAGAACTGAGCAACCGGAAGAGGTGTTGTTTCTAGTGTAGGTATACCATCGTGCGTGAAGACAAATCCTTGATCAGCGTTTTCTGTACCTTCTTCGACGAATACAAATGTACCACCGGTTAATTCTTCGGCTGTATCTGCATCGGTTGAACGTGATGCTGCGCCTGAAGCAACAACAATATATATACCATTTTCTTCTGCAGCAGACTGATCTTTAAGTAGAACCCTATCACCAGTAACAAGTGTTACACTGTCAAGTGAATCGCCATTCTCTAATCCGTTAGCTAGAGAAACGTTAGAACCTGTAGAGGCTAATCTTACTGATCCTTTAACATCAAGTCCAGAGGTTGTAGCATCAACATATTCTTTTGTAACAAGTGAGTTGGCTGTAAATCCTGCTCTGTCTTTATATGACGCAGGAACTGTAACCGTACCTGTACCGTTAGGTGAGAGTGATAAATCACCATTACCATTGGTTGTTGAAATATCATTTCCGTCGATAGTAATATTATCAACGTCTACTGATGTTAGACCGTTAAGATCTGTTATTGTAGCGCCAAGAGCAACTGCATCTGTACCAATTGTGATATCATCATTAACAAGTTGTGCGTTGGATACACCAAGCGCTTTAATTGTAACTGCACCCGAGGCTACAGCAAAGTCGGCAGTTGCAAAGGATGCAATACCCTTAGCTGAAATCGTTGCATCATCAACAGATATAGCAAGTTGATTATTTGTAATTGCTGTTTGAACAGGATCTGTACCAACGAAGGTAAGAGTATCTGTTCCAACTATAACATCATCTGTACCCGTATCACCAGCTAATGAAAGAGTGGATGAAATTGAGGCTGTTGTAGCATTGGTAATTCTACCTTGCTGATCAATTGTAATAACTGGAATCGCAGTAGATGAACCATACGCTGCAGGTGTTACTCCGGTGTCGTCAAGATCAATAGTAATACCTACGCCCGAGGCGACAGTGCTAATACCAGTTAGACCCGTAATAGTAAGATCTGAGTTAGCTAAATCAACAGAACCTGAACCTGTATCACCAGCTGTATTTAGTACTGGCGAGGAACCTGTTGCAGTATCAACATACTGTTTTGTAGCTGCATCTTGTGGGTCTGAAGGATCTACAACATTTGTAATGACCGAGGTCGAAGCATTAATAACACCAGAACCATCTGGTGATAGAATTAAATCCCCATCAGTGTCGGTCGTTGAAATTGTATTACCATTAATGTCGATATTATCAACAATTAAATGATCAATTTTAGAAGATGCATCGACTATAATTGCAGACGATGCAGTTAATACACCAGCTGTATGATCCAGCATATTTGTAAAAATCTCACCGCCTATGACTACGTGATTCGCTGCGTCTTCAGCGGTTTCCGTACCCATACCAACGTATAGTCTTTGTCCCCCAGCGCCAACTAGAGAGGAATAAGCCATCTCTCCCTGACGTAAAGTGGCTGGGTTACCTGTAACCGCCGACCTCTTTATTCTAATTATTGCTGCCATTAGTATTGGCCTCCGGTTATATTTTGTTTATCAAGTGTCAATTGAGACACCCATTTTTTGGTAGAATCATTGAAGACCAACACGCTCCCATCAATTAGGGATTGGGAATTTACATCTGTCAAATTGTTTAATTCGCCTGAGCTCCCATCAATAATTCTGACTGGTGACCCAACTCTGATCTCTTTTACTTGGGTTGTATTACCAACCTTAATTACTGTTTTCGACTGTCGCGAGCCGTTATCGATTCTAATGGCCATCATAAATCCTTATTCTAAAGATTTCGATATAACCTGTTATGATTCTCTTTATGATAGTTACTTTTCCAGTTCTTATTAGAATCCTACTTTTGGAACTGGCGTTAAAATCTATCATAGTCTATCTTGTTATTTGTGGAGTAACTTCTAGTTTCCCCTCTAGAATTCTCTCAATTATTGTATTCGCATCACTGTCAACATAAGACAATTCAATGTCATAAAGATATCTACCGGCTTTCATTCCTCCAGTGGTAAGGTTGTCTAGCGATATAATCACTTTACCGTCTATAGTTGGGGTATCAATAACAGTGACAAATGATGTAGCATCGGAATCTACCGTTGTATAATTCTTTCTAATCATCCCAGTAATAGTATGTCCCGCAAGTTCTTTTTTTGAACCGTTCTTATCCGTAAGATAGAGCTCTAGAGATGCATCTGACCCCTGGTCGACTATAAGATCTTCATATTGTGCCATTTTTTGTCCTTAAAGCTTTTTATTATTTATATGATTATTCGTCTACAAAATACTTATAATCTTCCCAATTATGAGGTTTATTTAAAGAATTTGTAAAATGAATGAACTTAATATCGGGATGGAATTCCCCATCCATATAAAGATAGTCATTCCCTGTTTTTTCTTTATATAATTTGGTTATTTCATATTGCCAATCCTCATATGAGCCGCCCTCATATCTCAAAGGTCTTTCTACAACATCTGGTGTTGCCCATCTCGTGAACCAAGAATTAGGTAGAATTATCAATTCCATATTAGCATCTTTAACACCCATTTCTACAAAATGCTGTTCGCCGTTAACGGGTCCAGCTGTGGTGCCATCTTTTATAAATTTTTGCTGCCACATTTTTGGATTAGATACAAAAATGTTATAGAGATAATTCATATCACTTGGATAATATTTAAAAAATCCGCCATTAATTTTCCATTGATCGGCACCTAATCTACGCCACCAACCTGGCATTGCTAAAAATTGACCCCGGTTTATAGGATAATCAAAAATCTCTTTATAGTTACCGGTTAGAATAATATCAATATCCATTACAACAACAGGTTCATCTATGTCCATTCCCATGACCTGCATTTTATTCCATTGAAGAGCAACCCCTTTCATGAATGGTTTTCTTATCCAAACAAAATCATATTCAGGTAACTTTCGTTCAAGATACTCCTCATATTCTGGACCGTATTTTTCACCTATTCTTACACAAAATATTTTCAAAAGAAATCCCCAAATCTTTTATTAATTACATGATACATCTTAGCATATTTATCATAATTTTTACCAACGACAACACAATGCCAATCCCTTCCAATATAGTCTATTGGAACCCCCTTTGTCACAATGTTGTATGCGAAGATTGTTTCGTTGTCATAATTAAACACCCTTTGAATATTTTTAGGGTACATTGAATCGGGATCTTCTTTAAGATTTGTCATTAATTTTATAACATCGTCGAAGTTTTCGAAGTAATCTAACTGTTTAATAACGGCAGACGAGGCTACCATAATCCCAGTATTAAATACATCAGTATCAGGATCATACCCCTCTTCTAATAACATAGCATGGGCATTCCAATATTTGGTTGCTGGATTTCTTATACATGTATTATACCATTTATGTTCAATGGTTTTACCCCAAATAGCCTCAGAATTATTTTCAGCTATAGCAAATTTATCCTTATCAAATGCATCGAATATATTTTCGTCGGTGTGTGGGATTACATCGAAGTCTAAATAACAAACGTTGTCATATAATGATGAAAGGGAATACATTAAATAATGCTTGTAAAAATTAACAATGTCATACACAGAGATCTGTGGATACATATTCTGGAATTTGAGTTTATATACCTGGAATTCTCGATCACCAAATAATCTATAATCAGCTCCTATACCGGTCGCGTAAAAGGATTGTTCAGCCGCAAGACTAGTGAAATATTTTTTAAATGATTCTTTTGCAATCGTGCTTTTTTTGCTTTTTTTCTGTAGCCCGGTTTTATTACTGAACCCTCCCGGGTTATCTAATTCCTCTTCTGGGATTTCAACATATACACTAAAAATTATATTTTTCATTATTGACCTATTATCATGAATCGTTTAAAATCACCAAGATCTAGTTCACCCTTATACGCGATCCAATTCTTAGGTAAACACGGTTTAATATATTCTACAAATTCATCTAATGATTCCGAGCAATTTATATGAGAAGGGAGATCAAAAAAATTATTTGATTGTAATGCTATGAGAGCATCCGGATCTTTAGAAGCAACCCATGTGCAAAGATCCTCTCTGTCTATGTGTTCACAACTTGTAGAAATTACCAATCTGCTATCAAGAACATCATCATTTTTTAATGAGTCCTCAGTCTTAAATTGTAAATCTTCATTGGGAAATAATTTCTCGCCAAAATATTCTGCCATTGGGTCTATGTCAGAAGTAATAATATGAATTTCATTTGAAGGGTATTTTTCTCTAAATAAATGTGCGAGTAATCCATACCATCCGCCTGCGATAAATATTTTTCTATATTCGTCTGTGTCAGGATATAATTTAGTGTAGATTTTATGAAGCTCGTCTACAAGCCATTGTTTACTTTCCCAATGATTTTTATCGAGGGAATGTATAATATCTTTTATTCTGTAAAGATCATTTTGACCGTACATTGACTCATCATAAATTTCTTCGATAATTTTAAGACTTCTATAATATATTTGCTCTTTCAAAATCACATTCCTCATAAGTTATTACAATTGCTTCTTTACTGTTATCCTCGAACATATACGAGAGTATATAATCAGTATTAAAAGTGTCGTATTCAAAATTCTCGTGTACTAAATATCTATCTATCCCAACATATTTTCGAAGAAAATAATCCCGCTGCCCCGAATTTATAAACCAATCCCATATTTCATGTATGTCTGGGTTATCAGCATCCCACGCCATGACTGAAGAATTAATTCTTACATCATAATTTGTGGGTCTGTCGTAAATTTTAGAATCTTTCCAATGACAATCTATTAGTGTTAATTTACTGAAATCATATTCCATCGTGAATGGATCACCAATTATCTTTGTATCAATATCAAAATAAAGTGTATCACCTTCAAGAGGAAAATTCTTATCAAACATCGCAAGCTTATTCCACCAAACTTTAAGAGCAGGTTTAGTTGGAATAGGGATTACGGTTATATCTGGGTCGAGTCCGATAGGATCGTCGGTGTAGCAAAAATAATCTGCCTGATCAATAATCTCCTCATGCGCGCGTATGTCGCGATATAGATTATTAACCTGTTTACTGGAATACTTTGTACCCCATTTTACAAAAATTATATTCATTTTTTATATACTATCATCATTAAAGTTAATCGTGGTTCAATACTATCTATAGAGGAACCAAAATCGTGCCAAGTTTCATCTGTTCTTTTAAATACAAATGCGCGATTTGTTTTCCACTCTGATGACTTTACTAACGAATTTTTATTTTTACTTTTATACATTCTAGTACCGTCTCCTGTTTCAGAAACATATAAAATGCAGGTTAAAAGTTTTCGTCCATCATCACAATGAATTTTATTATGTTCATATCCGGGCTGAGCGCCAGCAAATTCTAAATCACAAGTGTGTATTTTTTCATCGTATTCTATATCAAATAATTTTAATATCTCTAAATGTTTAGAGATACATTTTTTATAAAGTTTTGATTGTGGATCAAAATGTATTGAGGTCCGGTTTCTATGATTCAATTCAATTTTTTTTAAATGATATTGGATGTACGTAAAATCTTCTTCAGAAAAAGTATCATCTATTATCCAATAATCCCAAGGATCTGAATAGTGTGTAATATCCATTTAATCTTTCGATTTATAAATCCCATTTAATTGTGAAATTAATTCTAACATACTCTTACATTTACGTATTGACATTTTTAAGTTTCTGTCTTTAGAATTTTTTATTTCATCAATTTCAAATATAGCCAATTTTGTTTTAAATATTACTTCTTCATTGTCGTTTGATTCAAGTATTACTTTCAAAAGTTCACTTGTTGGGATTTCTGCCTCAATCATGTCTTTTTGACGAGCTGCAAATTTATCTTTAACTTTTGCGACTTCGTCAGCAGCATGCCATTTTATAATATTTTTGTATGCTTGACTTTGCTCTTTATTATAACTTTTGGTAAATTCTTGGATTCGTTCAAGATCCCATCCAGCCTTTTCAAGATCTATAAAATCGGGGTGTTCAAAATCCACCTCTATATACATTGGGACTAATATTCCGTCTTCGTCGTATACAATCTCAATTGTATCATAAGTTTCATTAGTAAAACGAGCTGAATGTATTTTATCAGTAAATTTCATATTATGTTTGTCCTATTTTTAGATAAGTTGTTGATACTGTCGGCGCAGTACCGTTTGGGAATTCTTGCGCGCGATAATCGTCTGTACCAACATATCGGGTTGTATAATTACCTGAACCGTTTAATTTGGTGTTAGCCATACCGGAACCCCTATTTGTACCGGTAGATTGAGAATATGTTATTTTAGAACCAGAAGTATTTTTAGCAGTATCTCTTATTGAATCAGCTAATGCTGTTCCTATTTCAGCACTACTATATTGACGAAGATCATTTGATCCATCTATATATAATGGAATAGGAATTGTTCCCGCTGCGGCGGGGTCAACGACATGTAAATAATAAGATGTGTTAGTAAGGGGTTGGTCTAGTGTTTCTGGTATACCCCCTGATGTATATAAAGCGGTATTAGCTTGCGTATCAATAAAAACCGGTGTACCGGATACTAGAGTTGCGCCACCTACTGAACTTGAAGTACTAATAAAATAAGTTCCGGCTTGTTGGTCTGTAGTAGAACCTGAACATAATGTATCAATTGCATCTAATGCAAATGTATCTCTCATGTCAGCAGCACTCATAGCCTGAATATCATTAGAACCGTCAAAATATACCGGGTTTACTTTATTACCAACATCCGGAGAAGTGGTTGCCTCGTATGCAGGAAGAATTTTATTATAATTAACAGTAACCGTTGACGGTTCAGCGGTAGTTGCCTCTGATGGATAAGTTGTCGTCCCGCTAGAATATGCTCCAGCTTGAAGTCTGGTATCTGCAATGATACCTAGAGATCCACTACCAACAGAGAGTAGTGATGATGGATTCAATCCATATTGTCTAATCATTTCAATTTTAAGATTAGCAATGTCTGTTGAAGACATTTCTTTTAGATCAGTTCCGTCTAATTTTAGAGGAGTTCTTACGGCCATTATTAAGCACCTGCAGTATACATGGTTTTCAGCGTAGATCCAGCTGAATTTTTTATGAGAAGTGTTTGAACAGTATCAAGTTCTGCGGAACCTACTGCATCATCAGCGATTTTAATCTGAGAGACAGCGTTTGTCCCTATTTTATCGATAGTGACAGAACCATCATTAATTTTATTCTCTGTCACCGCATTCGTATTTATCTGTCCTTCGGAGACGCCAAGAGCTTTAATTGTGACCGCTCCCGAAGATACCGAGAAGTCGGCAGTCGCAAATGATGCGATACCTTTATTCGATGTGGTTGCATTTTCACCTGCAATCGTAACGGTATTGTTTGTTATAGTCGTATCAACACCTTCACCACCGGTGAACGCTAATGTGTCAGTTCCTACTATAACATCATCCGTACCTGTATCACCAGAAAGAGAAAGCGTTGAGGAAGTTGCGGCGGTAGTGACCAAGGTAATACGACCTTGTTGGTCGACGGTGATAACTGGGATTGAGCTTGCTGAACCATATACTGCAGGGGTTACTGCAGTATCTTGTAATTTAGCAGGAGATATGGAATTAGCGAGAATGTTATCACTATCAACAGCATTTGCAGAGAGAGTCGTTGATAGAATAACATTACCTGTTCCATCAAACCCTACTATCGACGCGGTGACATCGCCCGTTATACTAAAATCTCTAGACGTTGCTAAGGCTGTTGCTGTATCCGCATTACCCGTTACGTCACCCGTTACATTTCCGATTAAAGATCCAGTTAGAATCCCAAAAAATCCACTATCTGCTGTAACAGAATTAACGAGAAGATCTACTTCAGAACCTAAAGTGGAGTTGAAGGCGTCAACAAGATTTGAATCCCCTCCGATAAGAAGACTGATGTCACCAAAATCGTCTGATAGTTCATTAAATTTACCTATCAGACCTTCGATTGAGGTGTTTACGCTTGTTTTAACTTTTGCCATTATTGTTCTCGACTATTTTGAGTAAGAGTGATTTAATTTCTACCATATCTTTTGACAGATTTTCAACCTTGTCTTTAAGATTCCGGTCTTCTTCAAATTTCTTTTTTCTTCTTACCTTAGCTTCTTTTGCAGCTCTAATTTCACTTGTATTTATATTGATTATCGCGCCCGATTTAGCTCTCGCTAAATTCGGGCTAGATTTTACTTTTACTAATTCCATTAAACGCTCAGTGCGATAACTCTAAGATCTCTGAACATTGGTACTTTAGATGAATTAGAAGATTTCATAACAATCTTAATTTGGAACGTTGTGAATGGGGATAGATAACCTCCAGGTCCACCTATTGTATATCTATATTCTCTAAAGACATTATTCTCGTCACTCTGAACAATATTGTCTAATACTGCAAGTACCCAATCTGTTGTTGAAAGCTCACCTTCATCAATAGCTTTATAATATACGTCGAAGTTAGCCGCGTTCGGTCTTGTTGCCGCTAATATTACTTTAAGACCAACAGCATCTTCAGATAATGAGACGGGGACTGTAACATATTTAGAAGCGGCCGCACCCGAGCTGTGATGTGTTTCATCTACATAAGTTAATGGAACATTATATCCAGTAGTTGGTGACCCGATAGGGTTATCAATCATATTTGATATTGTTGTTAATGAAGCTCTGTTCATATGTATCATTGGTGACACTGCTGAGTTACCAGTAACCATATCAATTTTAACTGATGCAGATCTCACACCCCCACCTAATTCTGAAGTTTCAATTGATGGTGAAGCAATAACTCTAGGTGCATCAAAATGGTAATCTGATAATTTATTCAGATACGTATCATATGAAGTATCCTTTGAATAAGGTGTTTCAGATCCAGCATAGCTTTTACCCGTTAGGAATTTAGCTGATAATGATGTATTAGTTGAGTTAGGAATAAACGTTTCAATTGAAGGTATTACAACGTCCATTAACATATTTTCAGATGCTATAGCTGTATCACCCCCGCCGCGCGCGTCAGATATAGCCGAGGAATCCCCAGCAAATCTATAACCAGTAACGTCCTGAGAGGTAATCGTTCTAGCACCCATAATACTTGTTCCTAGAATACCACCAATAGTTCCTGAACTATCTAGTCCAGCAATATTAACAATATCGTTTACGAACATACCGTGATTAGGATGAATTATTCTTACACTTGAACTACCACTATCTAGTAGAACTGGATCTGCAGGTAGAAGTCTTATAGGAACATCTGCATTTTCAAGTACAGCAAAGCCGCCAGCAGTATCAAAATCTGCAGAATAAACCTGATATTTTAAATCCTGTAGCTGTGAAGGTTCCCATACTGATCCATTCTGAGATTTATAGAATGACCCCATAGAAGGTTGTTTAGTAATTTTAACCTCTGTTGAGCCTAATACGAAATCACCAAGCGTAGCAATAAATACATTATAGCTATTACACTGTGATAAAAATACCACAGCATATTCTGTTTGTGGATCTAGATATATTGGGGAGTCTAATTCAAAGTCTGTAACCGCAGTACCATCAGAAGATATATTAACGTCTCCTGGGTACAAGAATTTAATACCGTTTCTAACAGCTTCTGTTGCAGAAGGATATCCATTTACCATAGGACGTATCTGACATTGTACAGGTATTGAAGCATCTTTACTAGAGAAGTAAGCTCTAATTTTTGTGATGTAAGCACCTGATATTGTGTCAACGTAAAATGATTGTGCAATAGGTTCATAACGTCTTAGTGCAACAGTACGTGATACGGTTATTGTTGTTCTTTCTTCAACACCGATCGCTGTATATTCTGCCGCTGCTTGAGATGAAGCCTCTGCTGTATTTGGAATACTAATATCGAAGAGAGCAAATTCTCTTATTCCTGTTGCAAATCTGTTGTTTGCATTATTTGGAATAAAGAATGAACCTTCTATTTTACCGTTCGCGTCACTCGTAAGAGTAGTTGAACCACCTGGATGGGAGGTTAATACTCTAGAAACATTTTCTGTAGGTAGAGTAGAGAATCTCTGGAAAGTTTCTGAAGGGGCAGATATACCACCGCGTACCCAATCACTTACATCTTTACCGTCAAAGAACGGGAAGTGACGTGAATTAGGTAGTAGACCTTCTGCTTTAAATCTAACTCTACGTGATCTAATGAATGGAATGGTTACGGTTGAGGTGGTTCTACTTGTCTCACTCGATCTTAAATCAACAGCAATACGCTTAAGAGCATATTGGAAATCGTTTTTAAGACTACCTGAAATAGAATTTATTCCCATTGAATTCAAGAATGTGTTACTTTGATAAGAGGAGGTTCTACCGATACGACCAGCGTTATCTATTAGTCCCTGAGAACCCCACCATCCCCAATCCCACTGTCTCCAGTTAGGATCAACGCGCTCGAATGTTGTGATGAATCTAGAAGGATCTAGTACATTCAAGCTGTCGAATGCAGGATTAGTGGAACCGGTAATTAAACCAGTGTTACCACGTTGTTCGCTGTTAACGAATTCTGCTGCACCGCCGTTGATTACGACAGGATTTGTTACAACGTCTTTCCATTCATCTGTTGATGGGGAAAGTACCATAGTACCAATAAAGTTTACTAGATTGAATGGGTTAACATTCTCTGTACCAGAAGCCTGTGGTTGATTAAGGAATAATATTTCGTCATATTTGACATAAACGTTATCACCTTTTACAATGGTGTTAGAAGAAAGATCTGAATCATAAATTAATTTAATATTCTTTTCTCTAAATGATGGGCGAAGAACACCTTCAGTTATATCCATAGACGCTTTATATTCACCTGAGCTCATGTCTGAGGTTAAGTGATTAGTAAAGTTGTCTGTTAGGAATCCTGATTTGGTTCTATTAAGTCCTGATGAATCCAACACGTCTATTGTAGACGCTTCAAGATCCAGCATGCTCAATACAGCATATTCTTCTACCTTGTCGACTCTCTTTTCTAGTCGACCTATATCTCTCATTGTATATCTTTTGTTTTCAATATAATTAATACTTGCTTCTGTTGCATCTAGAGTATAAGCATTAATGGATACTGAATATAGACCCATTGCATCCTTTGGGATGTCAGGGAATATAGGGTTCGTTGACGAAACACCTTCTAGATATTCAAGTTCATTATTATCTTTTAGAATTAAATAGTCTCTGCGAGGCATGTAATAAGATGCATCAGCTGTAATAAGATCTGTATTCTGAGGTAATTCATTAACTCGAGCAGTCGCAGCAGAGTATCCTGCGCCGGTATCGTCCTGGCGAGGTCTGAAGTCGAATACATTTCTGAGTGCTGTTACCGATCCATCCGCAAGTTTGTGATTTGGTATGTCTGAATAATCAATCTGACCGTCATAAGAAGTCTTATTAAAGAAATCCCCGACGGAGCTGTGTGCGAAATATTCAAATCTAGTGAACACGTTTCCTACTGGTGCTGTCTGTGATGCACCAAGAACCATACGACCAATGCCGTAATAGTTATCTCTTTGTCCATTGTCAAGATAGAATTTAGAAGATACGTCTGTACCATCACTATCAACAAGGGTTGTTCTTAAAACGGAGTAGATATCTGCTTTACCAAGATCTAAAAATTCAAGTCCATTACCATCAGAGTCTATAGTTGTTGTAATTGTATCTTCAGTTAGAGTTTTAACTCTAGGTGTAGGGGAGGCTTTGTTTACATAATGAGCAATACTAATATTACCACTAGTTAGACCCGTGCCTGAAATGGTTGATGATGTTGTACCAGAACCATTAATTGATGGGGATAGAACATCACCGTCGACGTCAGATGTTACTATCCAATCTGTAGTATTGGCAAAGGTTTCTCCACCAGCAGAAAGTGTAATAGTAGCCTCGCCGGAACCATTAACCGCAGCAGTTGTTTTTCTCTGAACTGTTAATGAGATGTCTGAAATCGTCGCCGGGCGAATCTCTGGAAAATCAAATAACGTATTGTTGTTACTTGTTTCTATTAGTGCAGCCTGACTTGCAACTAGAATGAGATCTCCATAATCTATTGTTGATAGTCCTATAGATCTAGTGGATCTGAAACTAGATCCACTATTCATATTAATATCAAATAGATACATTCTGTAACCAGCGCCGTCTTCTTCTATTGCTCGCACGCGTGCGGTACCAATAGTAGATCCACCGTGTGTTACTGCAGATCTAAGGTTTACTAATCCAAAATCTATAAGATCTGGAAGACCAAGGAGTGTGGAAATCTCAACATAGTTACCGTAATTGGCAGGAACTACTTCATTATTTTTTATGTATGTGCTTCTTGGTTTATTAACTGTAATTCTCTGAGCTGGAAGGTCTGCACGATATCCATTAACGTAGCCTATTCCTGCTGAAACATTAAGCTCCAGAATACTATCGTCGCTATCGTGATCTTCAAATTTAGCAATAAATGAATTTACTGTATAGTTACCAGATTCTTCTTTTGTGCGCTCTGCAAGAATATCTAGAATTTTATTATATTCTGTTGATCCGTCATTTGTTCTAAGAACTTCACCATCAACGATACGCGCGACGTATATAAAGATCTGATCAGAATCAACTAGATCTTCTCTTGTAAGAATTAATTGAATTCTATATCTATCCGCACCGGGTGCAGAAAGGTTAGGAACATCGCCCTGATTATCATAAAGGGATACGTCATCTGAAGCAGTAACAATATCTTCTTGTACTCTAAATCCTACATTGATTGTAGGGTTGACTGAATACTTTTCAATAATAGTTGATTGTTCATCTGCTCGTATAAAGTGACCGTGGATAAAGAAATCACCTTCAGCAACGTGGGCTTTTGAAGCCAGACCGAAAGTAGGATTTTCTACGGTATCCGTAGTCTGAATTTCCAGTGTACCTAAACCACCACTGATAGTGATTGTCTCACCTGGTGTAAACGTGATAGACTCTTCGCCAGATACCCCGGATGAAGTGTCGCTATATCTAACATATAGTGTACCCGGATCGGAACCATCTACATCTAATGCTTCAAGTATAACACCTACCACTGAAGATGTATCACCTGTAGCGGTTTCACCAACTAATGTTGTGAGGTCTAGGGGTAAAGCATACGTTGTTGTGTTTAATTTCACAAATCTGTATTTGTTATCGATGTAAACGTTTGATACAGGGTTAACTGCTGCGCCATCTTTAAATATATTTCTTCCGAATTTTTCAATTTCAGCAGAAAGTATACTCTGTATTTGATTTAATTCTCTCCCTTGAAGAGCACGTCCTGCATTAAACAAGATCTTGCTGAAGTGTTTATCGTCGGCAAAGTCGTCTTTATAGACAGTATTAAAAATGGATTTACTAAATTGAGTAGTCATGTTTATCCTTAAAGTTTAATCAAAACTTTTATATCTTCGGTTTGTGACACTGATCTCTCGATAGCAGCTTTATTTTGTATGTATAATAGATCGCCAGAGAATATATTATTACCTGAGGAGTCTAAAGTCGAAATGGTACCTGAAGCACCTATAGCTGTTATTGTAGATCCGATGTCAGAATCGAATTCACCAAATCCGGTGTCTTCATTCTGATGATAAAAAATTGTATCCGAATCAATGTAATCAATCATACCCTGAGAACCTGAAATAGATCCTGTGAATACCTGATCAGCACTAAATGTTGTGGCGTCACCTACTAGAGTAAGCTGAATGTGATCTAAGAAATTTGCCGTAAGTGAATTAATTCTTGAACCACCAACCGTTTCAGGATTTCTAAGAAGAAGAACCTGTCTGAAATCATTACCAATAACGAAGTCACCATTCTCATCACCCGATGGTTTTGAATTGAACATGACTATAGAGGATCTTAGATCTACTCTTGGATCTTTTCCAACACCTCGATCATCACCCAGAACCGCTCTAGCTTCTGCACCAGAACCACCACCGCCTGTTAGATTAATCTTAGCATACTGATACCCAGTACCAAAGAATAATGATCCACCTGAATCATCCATTTCAATCTTTGTAACTGCGCCGGATGCTACCGTTGCAACTGCTCTAGCCCCAGAACCATTACCTTCAATCTCAACTGTTGGTGAACTTGTATAACCAGTACCAGAAGTTGTGACTACGATATTTAGTATCTCTGAACTATCAGCAGCATTTTGGATATCATACTGATCTCTGTCTGTAGCCGGATCGCCAACGCCAGCGGAATCAACAAACTTAACAGGCATATAGTTAGCGCTTAGATATTTTGTTGAATCGATCGCGCCAATTGTGTAAAGATATTTCCAAACATATCCGTCTGCCGTAATAAACGCTTCGGTGCTTGTACCGGAAGGTTTAGTAGTTGACGTAACACTTATGCCTGCGGTTGTTTTACCTTGACGTAAACAGATGTAAACGTTGTTTTCATCAGTCATAATATAATAAGAATTGGATGGGTAATCTGAAGAAGCATCATCAAACGATGTATATGTCGTACCAGAAGACCATTTATGTCTAGGAATTACATAAGAAACATCTGCTGCTGTCTTCATTGACTGCATTGATAGTCTAGCATTTCTTTGGTCACGCGTACTGTTGACCGGATTTACGAGAGTATCGGTCTCATCCCACTGTTCAGATTTACCAATAGCAATATAGTAATAGTCTGAATCGACAGTTACATTATTGATCAGATTATCAAATATCTGTTTCTTAATGTCGTTTGTAATTATAGCAGTCATCTTTGTTTCCTATTAAGCTACTGTTACTTCGCCTTGGTTACCAATAAGGTACCAATTTGTTCCATCCCAGATGACACTACATCCGTCGAATTGCGCAAGGGCAAATGTTGTTCCCTGTGCGAAGTTAGTTGGTGTGACAGTTGCAACACCAACACCTTTATTAGTGAATATTTTTTCTTCTCCATCTTCGGTGCCGTCTGCAAGGGATATAGCCAAGGCAGTTGCCTTATTACAAATGATGTATGATGCACTATTAGATGCTGCTCCGTTTGCCGTAATCGTAGATGGTGTGTTTGCTACCTTTGAAAGTTTTATAGATCCATTACCTTTGGCAACTAGATCTAAGCTTATATTTGTGTCGTCACCTGATGCAGTGATCGATGGATCATTTCCAATAGCGGCATTTGAAATATCGATTTCATTTATCGCCGAACCAATTGCCGTAAGTTTAATAATCTCATTACCTGAGGCACCATTAATGGAACCTGTAATGCGTGGAGTAGTCAGTGTCTTGTTTGTTAGGGTAACACTGTGTGCGGCGAAAACGAATTCATCAGATGCACCTAATAGAGGTAGACTGATCGTTCTGTCTGCAGCTAACTCTGCCACGCCTATAGTATATCTATGGTCAGAACTCGTGTCAAATATATCTACATCGAACATGGTTGGTCGTGTGAGAACTGCGTCTATTAACGTTTTGTCCCAGAGACTTTGTGAGCTACTGTCTAGAATAACATCACCACTTGCATCAGGTAGAACGACTGTACGGTCTGCAGTAGGATTTACTACACCGAATATTGTTTCAAAGTCATCCGCAACTGAGCCTTCGAAGATCACATTGTCGTTTGTGAGAGTGACTCCAGTACTTAATATGTCTGAATCGCCACCGAGCGCGCGCCAAATTTCCACGAAATTATCGTTGATCTTCGTACTAATCTGACGTAGAGAATCTCCAGTACCGTCGTTGGCACTTGCTCCGATGTATATATTTTGTCTAGTCATTATTTCTTATATCCTGCTTTCAGTCTTTTCTGAATACCGGCTTCGATTTCCTTAGCCTTACCGACCTTTGAAGGATAGACTTTTGCGTTCCGATTATATCCTACGCTCTCAGGAGGATTCAGTTTAGCACGTCCTGTAGATTTAGCATGCGCTAGAGATCTACCTTTCTCCCGACTCTTTGAAAATGTTTTTGGTCCACGCTCACGATGTTGCTTAGACGTATATGAGTCTATGGTCTTCTGAGAAATTTCTGTAAGGTGTTGTTTAAAGGTCTTCATGAACCTCTCCCGTTTACTCTTTGGCGTTGTGTTCCAACACGTCTGCTATAATCACCGCGCCCGAGCTTATCCTTGTGGTTCTGTGAGTGTGCATTATACGTTACAGGTTTGTTACTTGACGTTGCCTGTTTCTTTGCACCGGCTAAAGTTTTATGTGAACTGTTAATATAAGCGTGACCGGGTTTATATACGAGGAAACGTCTGTCGCCCTTATCTTTACCGTCGTCATGAATCGGGTGGTCGTTATGCGTCGCAACCTGTTTACCGAACTTCTGGGCTTCTGATAGGTGTTCTCTAAAGGTTTTCATATTATCCTCGTGCCTTAGTACCAGTAAGCTTATCCACCGCTGTGTCGATACCCTTCAGACGTTTATTTGCTTTCTTATCTGTAGCAGATCGCCCCTTACTATCGCCTCGGTGATCTTGACGGACACTATCTTTACCTAGAAATTTCACGTCGCGTGAAGCATCCTTCACATAAGACTTAAGAGTCTTCTTACTAAGTTCTAGTAGAGTGTCTGATATTTCTAGAGAAGGTGCTAGATCTTCTTTATACTGTGACTTAAGTCTCTTCTTCGCAATAGTAATTCCAGCATCTCTTTTATTTGAACGTTTGACCTGATTATTTATATCGCGGCGAGGCGCGCCGCGGTCATAGAGGGTGTCACCATATTTATCAGCCATGTCCCTATCAGGTTTTGCTGCTTTCACGTAGGACTTGAGAGTCTTCTTCGAGAGCTCCACGAGTTCTGTTGATATTCCCAGGGAGGTACTTAGTTCTGACATGTTTGTTTCCTATTGTTCTTTGTCTTATTTATGATGTTTTTACGGGAGATATGAAGAAACGTAGTTAATAGCATCACCCATTTCATTAGAGTCTGTGAAGAAGACTAGAGCGTACGCTCCGAATTCCCATGCATCAGAGTCATATGCGAATCCTAGGGATGGTCCGTTTGAACCGGTAAGATTTACATTTCTGAAAGTCATGACGTTGTTAGCATGAACAGCATCATATAGTTGGTCTCTCGTCTTAGTATTGTCGTAAGTTGTACCGGCGATTTCTACGGAAGATCCACCGTATGTTCCTATATCGATTTGTCCAGCACTATCATTCTGTTCCATAACACCTGCCTGATCGGATAGACCATCATATAGTATATTCGAAATATCAGTATCTTTTGCATATGAACGATAAGCCAGAGCGATGTTCATTCCGCTATCTAACCAACCAGAGTAACCTCTAATTGTCATACCACCATTGTAGCCGAACATGTGAATCGCGCCGTCAGAATCTACATGGTTACCCTGTGAGGCATCGAACGCCACGGATTCCAGAGCTATGTAGTTTCCGTTCGCACGATTATCATCCCACCACTGAACGCCGTAGGCATCGATATTATTTATTACTCCACTGTCGTATGAGTATACTCCGGTAGCTGATAGAGGTACGATTGCAGGCGCTACCACATCTGCAATCATATCACTGTCTATATAATCTTCGAATATACCTTGGTCACCTGTTTCGATAACGTTAGAAGCATCGATAGGTATAATAATTCCATCGCTGTCCATATCCATAGTAGGTGAAGTAGCTTTTTCTAAGTCTCTTACAGATCCATATAGATTTGCAAGTTCACCAAGAGTAGTACCACTATCGTAATTACCCATAACTTTGTAAGATGCCATACGGAATTGAATATCTCCAGAATCGTATAGTACAGTCATTGGATCATCTGGTGCACTCATAATAGAAGAAACATCAAGAATAGTTTCCAGAATAATGTCATCTGCCAGACCAATAGAGAGAGGAGCACTATCCTCAAAACATGCAATACCTTCTGTGAGTACATCTCCCGCCAAGTGGAATCCTGCAGGATGTGCGAAAGCTTTATAGAGAGTTTGCCATTGCGCGATAGGTATTCCAGACTGTATGAGTATAGAATAGATTTGGTATCTCTCATCATCAATAATAAAGCGTAAAGACTCATACCCTATTTGACTTTCTGAAACTATAAAAATATTTTCTTTGGGATATACTATAGTAGGTGTCTCTCCAAAGAACATTCTGAAGAACCCCATTACAGAATATTCGGTCCCTTTTTTCCGTAAGAAAAAATTTATGACTTTTCCTACGAGTCGAGGGTCTTCAAAGAAACGGGAATTTGACCCATTTCCTATTTCGAAAAAAATTTTATCGAGGAGGGAAAGCGAAGTAGCATCGAGATCTCTTATGAGTAGGAGGTCGGTCCCGAGGATCTCTGTCCAGGAGCCCTTCTGGGCCATGTAGTCGTAGTACACATTCAGAAATTCGATAAAGGATGGATACTCCTCTATAAAATAACTAGGTAGCACATTCTCTATTGAAGGTCTACGAAGGCTCTCTGGTCTTCTATATTCTGAATGTATAATATTCATTTTTATCTCTTATACTGAGTTTAGGGATGTATGTGGGGATGTCTCTATACTAGGCTAAACTGTCTAAACTTATAATGTTGTTCTGATTGTTTGGTAATCTATTATACTATCTGCATAAGATAGTTCATCTTCGTAGTTGAGTATGTATTTTCTCAACGGTTTGACTACAGATTGATCATGAGGTATTGCATTGATTTTGATATAAGATTTCCCTTCTAGTATAGAAGTTGGTTCGAATCCTACTAAGGTAACTAGGCCCAGTCCTGCATCGTAAGAACCTACGTTGTCTACTATAACATCCCCAGCCTCATTAACAACCTCTAATTTGTTATGAGAAAGTTTATTGGATATAAGAGCTATCTGACCATTATGAACAAACTTAGAAGAACTAATAATATAATTCTTATCATCAGTTGGACTGAGTGTCACTGGGAAGGAAAGGGAATAAGCATTAGACTGACCGAGAGTTGGTGTGAATCTTTGTTGGACCTTAACAGTCATTCTACTAGAGAGAATTGCATCGTCAAATTCATCTATTTCAGCAAGTAGTTTGGATCTTCTAAAGGATTTCCCAAACTTCTCTAAGTTGGTACTAACATGAGTTGAGATCAGATTAAGAACGTTTGACTCCATAGTCTGAGCTGTAATAGATGTTAGATTTGGATTGAAATCGAAATTGGTTTCAAACACTATGTAAGTATCTTCTGGGTCAACGAACTCTGGGGTAATACTCATTATGCTAAGAACGTCTAGCAATTCAATTTTAATCTTAGACTTAAGAGCGGTTTGACTTGCATCGTCAGTACCATCTGGGAACTTAAGGCTGACGAATGCCTTACCGAATTCTCTTGGTACGTTCTCTTCACCTCCCCATGCTATAGCATCCTCTAATGATGCATAGTTGGAAAGTATTAAAGTTTTATAATCTTGTGATGTTACTAATCTCTGTTGTGCTGCGTGGTTGAGTGGTGCTAACTGTCTAATAGATTCTATTGATTGTTTCTCACTGCCACCTACGCTCTTATTGATTGTTGTGACGCCATATTGGTACGTGTTGCTATTGATAGTATATGAAGACGTTGTAGCAAATACCGATGCTCCATTACCTTCTTCTCCATTCGATGCTATGTACTCTACTACTATCTTGTTGCCTGCGATAGGTGCTACGCCGAGGATTGTGCCATCAGAGAATGATAGTTCGTAATTACCGTTTGGTGATTCTTTTAGAACGAAGTAAGTGCTTGTTGCGTCTACTGTAATGGAGTCAGCGATGTCTGTGTACGTTGCATAGTTTTGTGAGTTTGCTGTATCATAGACCTTTACAGATAGTGTGTTCGAATCTAAATTACTGTCAGGAATAACGTACGTTGCTCTTTCGCTTGTCTCTCCCACATAGAACGTTTTGGTACGTAGAGCTCCTTCATACACTTGTATGTACTCATTACCGTTTGCGTCAAGATATGTGTACGAGCCGAAGCCGTCATCATATGCTGTAAAGGATTCTAATGTTCTATAAACGAAATTGCTACCTTCAATAGATGATGTGAAGATTGTGCCTTTCGGTAATGTTAATAGTGCGGAGCGATCAGCCGGATCTGTTATGGAGATAGTTAATTTTATGTTAGCGAATGCCGATGTCTTAGAGTACGGTGTGTATCCTAATGACTGTGCGTGCGTTACTATTGATGATCGCAGTTGTGCTGTTTGCAGGAACGATTCGTTCAAAGACATATTTGCGAATAGGCCGTTGAAGTGTGTGTTGTGAGCTAATACGTCTAGGAGATTTGATAGGCCGGAACCCTCGAAGTCGTAGTCTGCGAACTCATTGCTCTGAAGGAAATAAGTCTTTAGGTTCTCTTTTATGGCGTTGAAGTCTAAATCTGTGGACTGTATGTTCGTGGTCATTTATCTTAACCTTTGTAGGAATACGGAGAGCTCTACCGGCTCATTGCTGTTTATAACTTTAAATATAATTGTTGCGGAGACGGCGTTACTGTCTGGTACATGTTGTGCTTCAATTCTTATGATTTGTGCACGTGGCTCGTTGTTCTCTATAGCCGTGAGGATACGTTGCTCTATAAGGAATGCTGTGTTGTCGTCTGCGAGTTCGAATAGCAGATCACGTATAGAAGAGCCGAATGATGGAAGGAATGGCTTCTCGTTATAATTCGTGAGGATTATGTTCTTCACGGATTGCTTTACGGAAGCGGCGTCATACTTCTTGTAAACGTCTCCTGTCGTCTTCTTTGCGAATGACAGATCTATGTCTATGAACTGTCGTTGGCGACTGCCTACTATTATAGACGATGATAGATTTCTGTCTTCGTACGATAGAACTTTAGTAATAGCCATTATATTCTTTTCTTTTTCCTTTTATTTATAGACGAAACGGGTGGCTTAATGATCACTGAAATGTGTTATTTTTAGTGTGACTCGAAGAAAAGGTGATTCGAGATTTCATTAGATATTATTGTGAAGTTGTGAAGTTCTATATAGTGTGAATTGTGAAGTTGTGAACATGAAATCTCGGTGATCATTTATGATCAATTATGAGGTGTTATGTGTGTTTGTATATCATAAATGATCGATTGTAATAGGCCGAACGTTGCCTCTTATAAGCCGTTTGGATGTATAATGGGTCATATGTGACCTGTTACGTGAGAACTGATTATTTCTTATGAGAACCGATTACTATGTGCAAGTATTATGCTACTGAGAAACCTTTATTCCAAGTGTGTACTATTTGTATATCAGGACGTCTCCATTCGCTTTCATCATAGTGTATGAAGGTTGGATAGCCACCGATTCCTACTACTACATTCCGTTCGATTGCATTTGCTTTTAGAATAGACACATACTGATTATATAATGATGGATGTGTGTTCGGGAATAGACGCTCACCGCCAAGAACTAAATAGTGATCTGCTGCGTGACCTGGTGGATGGTTTTGTGTTCCACTCGATCTTGGTGCACGTCCACCGTTTGGTGTTATTTGTACTGAATAGCCAGAACCTAATTGTGCTGCCGCAATTGATATCGCATCAATTATATTTTGATCAGGCATACCACTCGTTTCACCTTTTATAACTGGTGCTCCTGTTCCTTGTCCTGGTTCGGCAAGTAGATCTATTAGATCATTCGCCGTGGTTTGACCATTGAATTGTGTGGTTGCATTTCTAGAGAAACTACCAGTAAATTCTTCGCTCAACGTTGGCATTGTTAATATGATTCTCGCCACCATATTACCTGTTGGATCGTATGTATTATAATCTAGAATGATTGACTCATAATGATTGAACGATCTCCAGTATTGTGCAAGTTTAAATGTTTTGTATGGATCTATTGAGCCTGTTCGGTCTCTTAGAGAATAAACAATTGTTCTTCCTTCAAGTGATGATTCGGCAAGTGAGCCAGAACCGATAGTCTCATTTGGATCTTTGCGATAGACACCTTCTTCAACTGTTAGTCTCCAACCCTCAAATCTCTCACCAAGATTATGGAATTGTGCTTGCAGATATAGATGACGAGCAATATTATTCTTTTCTTCACGTGTGAATGTGTCGAGTGAAGCCGGATCATTACCTGCAAAGAATTGGCCGACTGTTACGCCAGGTCCGAGTGGTAATGATAATGTAATATTATTACCGGTTGGATCGTACTGATCAGGTATGAATTCTTTTCTAGTTGCTGGTTCACTATCATATAATGCTGCAACGCTGGAACCACCGATTGGTGTGATACCTCTTACTCCTGCCGGTGCGCCAACATTAGATACTGATGTTGGGTTAACATTTACATATCCTGGATTCAATTTGCCTTCAGTGATTTGTGTATTGATAAACTCAGAAGAACCGGTTGCGTCTGTGTTCTTCATCTTCGAAGCAACTTGTTTTGGTGTTAGTGTTCTGTCTGTTATATCACCGTTGTCAAAACCACGATCGATCATATTCTTAAGATTATCACCAACATCTACTTTAACTTTCTTGGTACCTTTACTACTCTTATTGAGATATGATTCCATATTAGCTGCAGTAGGTTTTGCAGATTCTGTTGTATCCACTGGTTCTACAGCTAAACCACCTGTATCATTATTAACAATAGACCAACCAGGATCGCTACCAAGTCCTGCTGTATAAGAACCAGGTGAAACACCTACACCAGATGACGTGACATACACACCATCATTATATGATTGGTGCAGTGATGTACCAGCAGTAATCGCCTCCTTCGCCAATCCATCAAGATCACCATTGAATGTTGGTGCATCAATATTATCTGTTGCAAGTACAACTTTAGCTCTGACTGCATCGGATGCCGTGATTGTTTCTGAATATACTGTCTTGGATGCTTCCATTGTCTCAGCATATAATGTCTTTTCGAATCGTCCGTTGAAACCATAGAACTGAACGTTCTGTCCACCGATCGTACCTTCATCACCAGCGAGAGTCATGTTAGCTGCTGCTATATTCATATTGGGTGATGTGATTACCATCTCACCTTCAGAAGTTGTTGATAGTATTCCTGAACTCGCAATGATCATATCACCTTCAGATACCATTCTTGATTTACCTTTAGTAATCAACGAATGTCCAGCAAGATTAGTACTTACATTAGCACCAACTGTTGTTGAGTTGCGTGAGCCCTTTATGATTGATGTTAAAGAACCATCAACGAATTCTCTCGATGCCATTCCAACCTTTTCAAGTTTAGAACCTTTTACATTAAGACTATAATTACCATCAACTGATACGTTGTGATCGCCCGTCACTTTGAGATCTAGATTACCCTTGTATATCATTGTGCCGTTGCCTTCAACGACTAGATTCTGATCACCCTTTGTGATTTCAATCTTATGATTTTTTGATACTAATACTATCGATCCATCAGGCTTAAATTCTATTCCTGCTCCAGAGGAATGCATAATCAAATAACGTTCAGCACCTGGTGTATCGTCAGTTAGAACTACGTGTCCACCTGCTGTTTCTCTGACCTGTACTCGTGGATAATGAGAACCCATCACTTCAGGTATTTCAACTTGAACACCATCAGGTGCACCACCAGTATCTAAATAATAATTATTGACACCACGTGCAGCTCGATTGATAGATGATTTGTTTTCGTATTCTTTTCTCGGGAACTCACCGGATGTACCTGCAAATCCGTCTGGATGAATACCTGTTGTTTCAATTTCTTCGGGTAACATATTAACCTCTTGACTGTATTAATTCTGTAGGAGACAAAGATGCTAAATCAAATCCTATTTGAATATTATCTTTATTGAATTTTGTTTTGACATATCTTGATACTGAAAATCCCGGCTCAATTTGATCTGCTTCGACCTCATTCAAACCAAATGCTTGACCACCAGGCCAAACTGTAAAGTATGCTGACATCAGCAGTTGAAATGATTTCAATTGTGCATTTGTTAATGACTCAGAAGCTAGATAGAAATCTGAATTAGATGTACCGGTTGGACAATTATATCCACCAACAAATGCAACCGATATAGAATATTGATCTCTGTTCTGTGTGTGATCGGCCACCTTATACATTTCTAAGCCACGTTGTATCGTACCATCTTTGCGAATAACTAAATGATATTTTAATCTATTATCTTGGGCTTCAATATCTTCGACACCGATCAGTCCTTGATCGCTATAATGTCTTGTCCAATGAAACATTACCTCTGTTATATCTCGAGATGTTGCTCTGAACTCAGCTTCCAATTCTTGTTTAGATCCTATAATCGTATAGTTATTTGACACACCCAATTTAAGTATATTAGATCTAGTGATAGGATTGCTGTCAATGAAATCATCCAATAGACTAGACAATGAGGCAAAGTTGGATAATGTACTAGACAATGATGATATGAACCCACCGAGTTCTGAATTGAATAGGGTTGATGTTATTCCTGGCACTATGTTAGATATAGCCGACGAAACATATTGTGTTACTTGATCAGGTGATACCGCTTCTAAAGCATTTTGTATTTCTTCCTGACCTTTACCTGTTACCTCAGTTAAAGCATCATTAATAGCTGAAGGTGTAACAGCACCAAATACTTCATTCAATGCACCATCAACAATACCACCACCTGTTATCGCATTAAGATCTGTTTCATCACCACCAATAACTGTGGTTAGAATATCTTGTACATCGGGAACGTTTGGTGTTATTGCACCAACTACAATATTTCTAAATTCTTCTGGAAGATTGATTGCGTCATTGCCGTCTGTTAATGCTTCGAAGCCACCAATTATCTCACCAATCTCAGAACCCAATTGAGTACCATAGAATGCGAGTCTCTCGTTTATAGCTTCAGTTGCTGTGCTTCTGATCTTAGATATATCATCAAGCGATGATGCTTGTTTTAAGAATGAGTTGATATCGTTTAAGTCTGCCATGATTTATCCATATTGTGTTAAGATCTGTTTAGCGCGATCAATTCTTTCTGTGATGTTACCCGTACCGGCTGGACGTTCAAATTGATCTTTGAATACTGTAGTTGCTGTCTCGACATTCATTGATCGTGTGAGTGGACCGAGACCGAGAAACTCTTGTGTTGTTAGTTCATACATTAAATATAATAATTGTGCTTTCATTTCATCCCATGGTAAACTATGATTTGAAGCAAACTTTTGTAGCTTCTGTAATCTACCAATTGATGGATTCCATTGAGCAATACCTCGTGATCGTTCTGATCCTCCTGCTTCAGCTTTAGGATTCATAAATGGTGGCGTGCCACCTAACGATACTCCCGACTCAACCGAGAGATTACCTACGATTCCTGCCGCTTGCCAATCAGTAAATCCAGCCTCAATAAAGAAATTGAAAGCAATCTCATTATTGTTGTTACCGGTGAGTCCGATCGACGATAGTTCATTGTAGTTTTCAAGTTCTGCTAACGTGATATCCGACAAATCGTATTCAATTATACCATCAGGACCAACCTCACCGTATCCAGTTGTTCCTTGATTTATTGAGTTGGTTGAGAATACGTTTGGTCCTTCATATCTAGGTATCGTACCTAATACAATAGGAATCTGTGAACTCTTACCATCAGCAAATATACCTATTACTGTAGCGGTCTCTTCAATTTGTGAATTAGCACCAATACCGGATACGCCACCTTCAGTTGGCGGTAATACTATACTCGCCCAAGGCAAATCTGCATCAGGTATATCAGCTCTATTGCCTGTGTGTATACCATGAATTCTTACTTGAACGCGGCTTATCATTAATGGATCACGAGTACTAATTACAACACCCATCCACCACCTTGTATTATCACCGTAGAACTTATTTTCTATAATCTTCATACACCAATATCCACTCTAGGTTTTCCCCGTGGTCTCGTTGTACCTTCGAGATTGGTAAGTTTAACACCAGTAACGCCTACATCATATCGTTCAGAGCTGAATGTGTGTCGCGCTGAATATATTAAATATTCTCCTGATTTCTTAATATCAATTGAATCGTCCATATCTTTATGACCATCTGGTTGTATATTTTTAAGGAATCGTACCGGGATTGTTCGACCAACGCAATTACTACCTTTACCATTACTCATTAATAGTGCACCAGGTATTTCAAAATCCATTGGGGATTTAGTAATAAATTGTCTCATGGATTTACTTATTGATTTGTTGTGATGATTTGAAGAATCAAATATATTATTTACTAATGGATCTGTGTATATACCATTAGAGTATATCTGAGATGTGTGCGTCGAAGCAACATTATGTAGTCCATCCATAAACTCTTCATCATATAACGGCGCATCCTGTGGTTTGATAGTACCAAAGTTTTTAATATTATTATATTGTTTATTGATATCAAATCTATATGTTGTATTGGCTGATGGTTTAATTAGATTTATGAATTGATAATCAGCACCGATTGATCCATTCTTTATAAATTTAATTAGCTCTTCACTACGACTTACACGATATTTAGATATTATTCTACTCTGCTTTTCAAGTGATAATGCTCTAGTTTTAGCTGCTGCTGCTTGAGTATAAATGAAGGGCGAATTGTTATTAATTAGAATGTTTGAATCGTTAAGGATCTCAGATAGATTAGTAAGTTTCAATCTTTTCTCATCACCGAAACTAGAATACAAATAATATGGCATACCATTAGTATCAGTCAATCGATCTTTAATAAAGAACATAGCTTCCATTGGTGTGAGATATGGAACAATTATTCTAAAATCCTTTTGAAATATATCACCGTCATAATCTAATGTTCTATCAAGCTCTCCATCATTTATTATATTCTCGAGGATAATGTTAGGTACGTTAGTGTACGATTTACTAATAGTTTTTGTTTCACTTTGAAAGTATGAATCTTCAATAAGATTCAACCCTATAACTTCTGTGTTATCGTTAGTCTTGACAGCACCACCAATGCTGTGTATATTAAATCTTCTCTTGAATGATTTATTATCATCACTAGGTATTGAGATCTCAAGATCTATAAACTCTGCGCCAAGAAAATCAACACTATTGAATATATCATACGTATCAATAAATGTTAAATCGCCGGTTAAATATAGTTTGTCGATGCTCTCATATATATTGATCTGTACTATCATATCAGATATAGAATAAGGCTCAACTAATCTATCAGACGAGATGAGGGCTTTCTCAATTACATAGTCAAATGGTGTAAATTCTGGCATTACTTAGCTTTCATAACTTTCTGAAATTCAGAGAATACACTGATAACACTATCAGCTTTAAGAATCTTTATATCTCTTAGCGCATCATTATCTTCGGTATAATGTTCAGTGTGCGTCTTAGGTATATCAAAGATGCCTGGAGTACCGTGTGGATCTATATCAATATAAGTCCCATCGCTGTCTTCATAATGATGAATCGCGTTGATCTCTTCAACCTGTGCAGCTAATTGAATTGAATTGAAATCCACGCCTTCGGTCGCCGTAATAACTTCTGTAGCTAGAAATGATTTTGTTCCTGATATTACCAATTGACCTAGATCTAGATTCCTACTAAGGATCGTACCGGTCTCACCACTCGTTGAACCTGTAATCTCTGCACCAATTTTAAATACACCAGTCAAATCGTCTTGAGTAGTTAATACCGTATTTGGATGATTATATAATATAAGATCGGTTAATTTACTTTGTGTTAATGGCCATCCGGATTCACGAATATGATCGTTGAGTAAGAAGAATGTCCAATAGTATTTTACATCACCATATAGCTCATTCGAGAGCGTATCTGGTCTATCATGTTGAAGAATATGAATCTCCTCATAAAAACTAACATCATCAATTATAAGATCAATTATATCAGAATATGCAGACAAATCTTGAATCGAAGTGTTAAATGTCTCGTTACCAAATTTATAGTTTACATAAGGGAAGTTTTTAAAATATGACATTAGTAACCCTCCTCTACATCAGATCTGTTGAGTGTTTCGATCTCGGTGAAACTGATAGTCATTTCAGTTTGAACTGGATTACCATCTTCGTGAAATGCCATTGAATTACTGTTATAGGTTGTATTTACACCAGAGAGTTGACAGAGTTTAAATTGATTAGCAAATCTTTGACCCTTTGCAACTACGTGGATTTTAAATACGTTTGGAAAATTGTACCCTCCTGGGGTTTCAACACCACTGGCAGATAATAATGATGGGTATAATTCTGTTCTAAACATATTAATAATTTGTTTAATTCTTGTTGCCTCTTGTGAGGAAGTAGGTATCATGATAAAGGAGAATGTAAACACCCTAGTGTTAACTCTATCAAATAGTGCAACGGTATATGGGTTTCTTGTTGCTCGAGCACCTGCTTGAACACCACCACGTTGACCCTGTTTGGTTTCTAAGAATGCTGCTGCTGCTTTAGATAATTCCCTAGTGTTACTGTTACCATCAAAAATAGATTTCATTATTGTGCTGCCGTCATCGAGAATCCCAGCCGCGACATCTCTTAATACGCCGAGACTCGATGTTCCTGCCTCCACACCAACTTTAGTAATCATACCAAGTTTACCTAGATCACCATTAGTATATGAGACTGCATCAGCTACCTGAAAGCCCTGGGGTAGATATAATGAAGCGGCTTTACCTTCTGGGAACGCATTACCATTCTCTATTTTATGAACATCAAATATTACAGAAGCACCGTTTCTTTGATTGTGGCCCATATTGTCATCAATAGGATAACTCAACATAGAAGTTCTATGCTTAGAAGATCTTACTTCAGATAGGGATCTTCCCTTATTACCGGTTGAAATTACCATGACTTTCCTTAATATATAGTAGTATACTTTAGACTATTTATAGGAATTCTAATGGCTTATTCTGGACCATACAAGGTTAAAAACAGAGAGAAATATGAGGGAGATCCAGATACTATCACATATAGATCTGGTTGGGAGATGTACGCGTTCAAATGGTGCGATGATAGTAAGAGTATTAAGAAGTGGTCGAGCGAAGAGGTAGTTGTACCATACATTTATGATGTTGATAAACGTAGGCACAGATATTATACAGATCTTAAGATTACATTCACCAACGGTAGAACAATACTCGTTGAGATCAAACCAGCTAAACAGACAATTAAACCTAAATTCCCAGGCAAACGTACTAAGCATTATATAGTTGAAGCGCACACCTATATTAAGAATCAAAACAAATGGGATGCGGCAAAGCTTTATGCAGAGAATCGTGGTTGGCAATTTGAGATCTGGACTGAGCACGATCTATATAAAATGGGCATCATGAAGAAACCAATCAAACCTCTAAAAAAGCTCAAACCTTTAAAACCATTAAGAGTTAAAAAGCCGAAGAAAAAGGTATAAATAGAACTATGAATTTGTTCCAAAAATTACAGTTTGAGGCCTTCCGTGCCGGTATTAAACCACGATCTCGAGAGTCGAGAATTTGGTTCAGGAAGAAGGTAGGCGGTCTTACCAACATCAACAGATCTAGCCTGATGAATGAAGATCCGATCGAGAAGAGATCTAAATACATCGCGGGAAATATGTTTATGTTCTTCTACGATCCTAAGCATAAGGGTACGTTACCATATTATGATAAGTTCCCTCTCGTTGTTGTCGTTGGACCTGCGAAAGGTGGATTCTATGGTTTGAATCTACATTATCTCCCACCACCGCTTCGAGCTAAGTTTCTCGATTCATTATTGGATATTCTAAACAATAAGAAGTATGACGAGAGTACACGATTCAAGGCATCCTATCGATTGCTGCTTAGTGTGTCAGAACTCAAATACTTTAAACCATGCTTCAAGCATTATCTACACGATCATGTTAAAAGCCAATTTGCTTATGTACCTCCACCTGAATGGGAGATTGCAATATTTTTAGAAACAGCAGACTTTGCAAAAGCAAGTAAGAGCAAAGTATATAAAGACTCAAGAGGTAAGATCTAATGCCACACAATGTAGATCTATTAAAATCAGCATTAAAGAGACACAGAGGCTTATCGAAGTCTAATCAGTATTTGGTGTGTCTACCAGATATACCGGGTTCTACGTTAAGTGGCGCGGATCGTGATATACTATGCAAAGCTACTAAAGTGCCAGGCATACAAAATATGTCACACAACCGAGCAATAGGTATGGAGATCGAGAAGGTCGCATGGGGTTATGCAGTACAAGATATGGACCTAACGTTCCATGTAACACAGGATCAAAAGATTCGAGAATACTTTGCTTTGTGGTCAAGATTGGCTGTTGATCATAATGCTAATACTATTGGATATAAGAAAGATTATCAAAAGGAAATAAAGATCCTTACTAAATATTATGATACAGAGATAATAGGCTCAAGAGCCTGGTCTTCTGAGATTATACTTGAGGATTCATTCCCGACAACAATTAACGCTATAGAATTAAATAATGAGATTGATGGATTAATGGATTTGAACGTTCAGATCTCATATACAAAATGGAGAACTAGATACAAATGAGCTTACCTAAATTAAATGACACACCCAAACATAGTGTAATAATACCATCAACAGGACAGAAAGTTAGATTCAGACCGTTTCTTGTTAAAGAGGAAAAGATCCTCATGATGGCCATTGAGTCCGAGAATCAAACCAATGCCTTGAATGCTGTAGCTGAAACGATTGATATGTGTATTAGTGAAAATATTGACAGAGATGCTTTAAAGATCTTTGATATAGAATATCTATTCACTAAGATTAGATCGAAATCGGTCGGGGAATCAATCCCATTAATTATCGGATGTTCAGAATGTAAACACCAAAATCCTGTTGATGTAGATATTAGCAATATTGAGATTGAAGTACCTAAGGTTGATAATATTATCAGATTAAATAGTGAAATTTCTATTGAAGTTGAATGGCCAAATTATGAAAAGGTAATTAACAATAAGAATATAACTAATAGTGAATCAGACATTGGTCTTATTGTAGATATGGCAGCAGATTCAATAGTAGCCATAATGACTGAAGACGATAGAACAATTGCAAAAGATCAAAAGAGATCAGATATTATTGATTTCGTTGAATCTATGGATACGGATCAATTTGTCTTGGTCCAAAAGTATTTAGAGAAAATGCCTAGAGTGACAAAAGAGATCAAATTCAAATGTAATGAGTGTGAAACCGATAATAAAATTAGTTTAGAGAATATAAACGATTTTTTTTAATATGGTCTTCTGGGGAGAACCTGGTATCTCACTATAAGACCAACTTCGCACTTATGATACACCACGGATTTAGTTTAACTGAATTAAATGAAATGTTCCCCTTTGAGCGCGAACTTTATATGATATTATTAGTTCAGCATATCGAAGAGAGAGAAAAAGATGAGTAGTATAAAAGACCTAATAGATGTGATGGAAAATCACAATAAAGAGACTAATTCTAAACTCCAAAAGATATCGGATACTTTAGCAAACGGATCTTCTTCCGGTGGTGTAAGTAAATTCGCATCTAGAATAAGATCTGGGATTATGTCACCTATTACAAAAGTTAAAAGTGCTTATAATAATATAACAGCTGCGCCAGGCAGAATGATAAGTGGTATTAAGTCTAAGATTACAAGCCCGTTTAAAGGTCTTGGCGGGATATTAAACGTATTCTCTAATAGTAATGATAAGGCTTTAAGTAAATATAATAAACCTATTCTGAAAGAATTGATTGATATTAATAAAAAATTAGCAGGTATTATCAACACTCGTAAAAGAGGTGCTCTTGATAATCTTGAAGAAACTATTGAAACCAGAAGAAATAAAGGCCGCACATTAGCAATGGGTGGGCTATTGGCTGCTAATGCAAATAATGCCCCAGGCGCGCCGCCTAAAGAAGAATCCTGGTGGAAAAAGATCTTACCTCTTGCAGCTGCTTTTGATCTAGGTAATCTTAAAACTGGCGTTACCGGTATGATTGGAGGAGCTCTTGCGTTTGTTGGAAAACAATCGTGGCGTTTAACAAAATCTGTTGCCAAAGGTCTGTGGTCAGCTACTAAGGGTGCGGGTACTTTACTAAGAGGAACTGGCGCAGGATTGGCTTCTTTGTCAACGAGATTGAGAGGTGCATTGCCAGGATTATTAAAGGGTGGGTCAAAACTTGGCGGAAGACTCCTTCCTGGAGTTGGATGGGCTCTTTTAGCAGCGGACGCAAAATTGCTTATGAATAGAATGACTTCATTTGGTAGTACTCTTCCCCCTAATGCTGAGAATTTAAACTACTTCGATCCAGGGAAGCGTGAAGACGAAGCTACTGAAACCGGTCCAGGTACCTGGGACGAACGTATGTGGGCAACAGGACAACACGAAGAACAACTAAGACCTCGCGACCCAAATTCAGGGATAGATGTAATACCAGGGTTTGGTGCAGCATATCCAAGTCAGGGTTGGGGCGCTGAAGTCAATATGCCGAATGAACAAACCCGTATATACCGTGCGCCAAATCCCTCAAGGTTGTTTAATGGGGATCCTATGATGGATGCAGATCCAATATTAATGAACGGTGGACCTTTATTTATTAAATCTGATAAAGAAATAATAGTAGATAGACCACTAATAAAGATCAACGTAGGATCTGTTAGTAGAATTGGGGAGATATTAAGTGATCCAGCTACCTTCCGAGAAGGTAGTCCTATCTCAACAATTGTTATGCCTTCAGATAATAGTGTTACCACTAATAATATTGTAGACGGTAGTGGTGGTTCCAATAATAATATGCAACCAACAAGACAGGACTTGGAAGCAGCAGGCGCACACTAAAAAGGGAGCCGAAGCTCCCTTAAGTTGGTATTAGACTTAACTTAGTCCTCTTCGATCATATTCTCGAAGTAAGACATATCATCCCCACCAGCATCATCAGAACTCAGTTCTTCAGCAGTGTTTTTAGGTGGCTCGGATTTCATAGTAGTTGCCTGAGTTTCCTCACCCAACTGATTATCCTCATTCATGGTACGATCGCCCATTCCTGCGGTTTCACCAAGCACAGTCATCAAACGAGCTTTAAGGTCGTCATATGACTTATAAGTCTTTGGATCGATAAACTCACCAATATTATACATCTTATTGTAAACTTCTTCTAGAGCAGCTTCATCTCCACCAAGCAATGGTGCTGGTGTGTCAAATTCTGAACTATCATAGTTCACCCAATCATCTACGATACGAACTTTGATTTTGAAGTCTGCACCATTCCACATATCGAATGGATCGATAGGTGTTTTGTCTGGGAACTTAGGATCCCATGCATCTTCCAATTTATCAAAAATCTTCTTACCATATTCGTACAACCACACCTTACCTTCACGCTCAGGATTTTGTGGATCGCTTACAACGTAAATGTTCGAGACATAATGCAGACGACGCTTTTGATCGCGAGCCTGTTGACGCTCAGGTGTTTTGTCGCCAGTATTCCATAGTCGAGAGTTAATCTCTCCTACAGGATCTTTGACGCCTTGTCCTAGTGATGTTAGGGATTTTTCGATGTACCATTGACCGGTACTTTTGCCTTGAAATCCATGGTCCCAATAGCGGACGTATGGATTCGCAGAGTCTTCACCAGCAGGTAAGAAACGAATGATGGCGAATCCATTACCAGCTTTATCGCGGGTAGGTTTCCAGATACGTTCATCAACGTAGTTCTTATTGCCGCCCTGTTCTTCGGCTACAGCTTTTAGTTTATCTATGGCGCCCTTTCGGCCACCTCTCTTGAGTTTTGCAAAAGACATTTATGTATTTCCTTGTATTGCAATGTGTTTAAATGTATTCATAATATAAATTACTCGAGTGTCAAAGTATCATGCTTCTCAATGAAATTAAGTTCCATTGCTTCAGCCTCAAGTTTTCCTCGAATCACAATAGATACGAATTTCTTCACATCCTGTGGGTCGATTTCTTCCTGGTCGCAAACAAAAATGATTGCTTCCAAATAACTCATTTTGTTCCCGAAGACAGCTTTTTCAACTGCCTTCGAGAATATCGCACGGTTCATAAATTTAGCTTCTACATTCATTTATCTAGAGCTCTCAATATGATCGTATCTTTATTTATACGTCCTGTAAACTTCGCTTCGACGGTTGTCAATTCTTTCCATCCTTTATCAATCTGCTTCACAGTTTTCTTTAGGACAATTGGTAAGAACTCTTCAGGCTTACGTAGTCGAATAGAACGTGATACATCCTTATCTATACCGCGAATAGTCGTCCCGGTAATCTCAAAGCCGCCTGCGCGACGTGACACAAGTTCGCGAAGCATACGCTCTTTGGTGTGGAATAGATACACACGCTTAGCGCCAACAACATTTGCTGGATCGATTGATGTTACCTTATGATCAGGTGAGGATTTCTGGTATGTAACCTTCGATACCTGCGAATCAGCAGACTTAGGTTTCTTACCATACACCTTGCGAACAGCCTTTTTACTGTTCATATACATCTCAGTGTCAGTTACGATCTTGGCAACGAAGTCTCTATACTTTGTGCGCTGACGAGGTTTTAACCATGCGTAAGCCTCCACCAAGTCTTCATCCTTCTTAACCAATTGATTTAGTTCTTCAAGCAGTGGCTCGTAGTAATCGTATACTAATTTTGAACCGTTGTACGATAGATCAACTTTCACGAGTTCATTGAAGACGGAATACTCCATCATGTGCTCGTGTGTATCAACTGTATAAAGGTCAAGAACCTCTTCAACATTAGCAATGAAGTCCTGACCACGTTCACGCATGATTTGCTGAACAGGTTTCTTAGGAGCTTCTGGTGGTGTGTCTGCACGATCTTTAAGAGCAGCCTTACCAGACTCAATGACAGCGTTAAGCTTATCGATTGTTCGGGTCTTCAGTTTAGTGCCAATCTTAGCACCTCTACCTTCCATCTTTAGAACAGCACCAAGTTGCATATCAGTCTTCCACGACTCAGCAGCTTTATAATACTTAAGATCTTCCTTGCGATTGATACGCATCCATTTCTCTACCCACTTGATGGCATCGCCATTAGAATAGAAATAGTTATAATGTCGCATACCATCGTAAAATTTTGAATCGGATAATACTTCATCATCTGCAAAGATTGGTTCAATACCGACATGTTTCTCCTCCATGCTTCGTGGTAGCCTAACCGATAACGGTTTAGTCTTCTTCTTCTGTGTTACTCTACGACGTGTGGTAGTAGCCATTATACATCCTCCAATTTCGTGAGATAGTGTGTACCATTTCGAATATTATAATGAATGTAACCCTTTTCACAAAGGTATTCGATAGCTTTAGTAATGGCAAAACGCCAGGTTACAATTGAACCAACAGTTATACCCAAAACTATACCATAGAAAAATTCAATCATTATTTTCTCCTTAAGTACATTATATACTATTCACGCTTGCTTGTAAACCCCATTGGGGGCAGGAATAAAAGTATTAATTCGTGTAATGCGATCAAGACGGAATGAGCGCCAACCATTGGCGTCTATATCCCAGCAGTTAACAACATTCTCATACCCTTCGCGGACGTCAACTGCTTTAGTCTCGTCCTGCTCGGGTAGATATCCAGACTGAAGTGTACATTTCATTACACGAGTATCACCATTCATTTTTGTAAATGATACCACACAAATCCCATTGCGTAGAGATTCCATTACATCTTCTTTTTCGTATACTTCTTCCACTTTATTCTCCTGTTGTGTATACACCATTTTCAACTTGATGTTTTCCGATATCAAAACCAACGCCAATAGGCCAAGCAATAACTCGACCTATTTGGTTTGAACTACTTTCACTAGCAAGTGGATGATAAGTCATTATGGATTCATTATATCCAAGTCCTACCATCAAATATGCTATTACGAATAATGTTTTAGCCATATTGATTACCTTTTTATGTTTCGTTGAACTGCTGCAGTTTGTAGTGCAGCATTAAGCATTTTGATGCTCATTTCATATTGATCGATCAAACGAGTGCGGCGATCTTCAGACATCTGAGATTTGTCACCATTTAGATTGATTGTATTATCAGCCAATTTAACTCTCATTGCGCTGACATTTTTTGAATCGATAATACGTTGAATGTTTTGACGATAATCAAGGGTTTTATCCTTGCTTAAAAGTCTAACGATTTCTGCGACTGATGCTCCGAAATTTACTTCAATTTCTATTAGTGTTACGGGTGTATCTTCTACAGTATCGTGTAGGAGAGCTGCAACAACTTCTACTGCATCAGGTAACCAGATTTCTTGAGCTACCATAATAGGATGTTGGAAATAATCCATATCACCATATTGTTGACCTTCGTGAGCTTTGATCATAGTTTTCAAAGCTAATGAAATTTGGAAGGTTTCGTAACTATTAAATCTTCGGTCGAACATCTTTATCTCCTTTTGATACTATATAAGTAAGGGTTTATTTTTGAATTTAAACCCCCTTACAGAAATTAATATGCTCCCCAATCGTCATCAATGAAGTTATCATGGCGAGTAGTCTCGCGATAAACTTCACCGTAAAACTCTTCGGCATATTTGTTAGCATCGCTGTAGTGGATTGAGTCTTCCTCGAATGCGTCACCAGCTCCAGTCTTCTTACTTGACTGAGATACGTCTAGGCCGATACGCTTAAGATTAGCAGCGGCTTGGCGAATTGTTTCTATACGGTTAATTTGAGTAGTCATAGTTATCTCCTTTTGATACTATATAAGTAAGGGTTAAATACCAAATTTAAACCCCCTATGACAAATTAATTATGGATGCATTTCGATTGCACGTAGGGCTTTTTTGAATTCATCCCAATTTGGTTCGTTTTCACTTGTACCACTGACAAACAAGAAGGCACCAGTACACTGAGGTTCAACAAATAGTTTGCCATAATAGTTTCTATATGGATACGAACCATCTTGTGTGAATCCACGCAATGTTAATGTTTCATCCCAATCTGGTTCACAGAGTAAACTGAATAGTTCTTGTATTTCGTCAAAGGTTGCAAGCTTAGTGATAGTTCGACCAAAGTTGCGATCGCCTTTCCATTCTAGAATATTGTTGATTAACCCTTCATCCCCAATAGTATTCCCGTTAATCACTTCAGCAACAACTTCATCGAAGTCAGCTTGGATATGACCTGACTGAGCCATACCCTTACCTGGATTCATATCTGCGATATCACTTCTCATTAGGAAGTATAGTGTTGGTTGTGTCATAGTTCAATATCCATATAGGAGAGTTCATTAAGACATATGAACTCGGTTCCTTTAATTGTTTCGGTGATGTCACCATGCCAATGACCATAAATCCACACATCAGGTTGGTGTATTTCAAACATGTGCTGAAGTGCATTACCGGTCATTGTCATGATCTGTTTATTGTCACCCATCCCGAGACCTTTATCAAGGAACATTTTTTTAGATGCTTCTAGTGGCGCATCGTGGGTAATCATGATTTTTGGTTTGATATCAATATAGCCCTGGGTCATGTTAACGAACTGCTCTTCTGAACATTCTTCATCCCTCCACCAGCTAATACCTTCATGGCGATTTAAATAATCAATGGACCATGCGCCGCCAATGAACATCGTTTTGTTCTCTACGGTACCATCTTCAACGAAGTTACTGACTTCACGACAGCGTGCCGGATCATCATGGTTACCACGAATGAAGCGATGTTGCGGATTCTTATCAAAGAATTCGTGAACGCTTCTTTCATGGTAGGAACCACGATCGAAGAAACCAAAGCCAAAATCACCAATCTGAATTGATTTTTCTGACTCATCAGCAATTGCAGCATAAGAAGCTACTTTGCCGTGGATGTCTCCAATAATACGAGTTTTCATGGTATGCATACTTTCTTCATTAAGAGATCCCATTCAAGATCTCGTTCTTCTTCACTTTCAAATGACCAAGTTCTTTGGAGGCCAAGAAATTCTATTCCGGGATGTTCAATAACATCTTGGATATACAATAAACGTTCAATAGGGTCTATTTTAATCATACCAACGATTTTATCTACATTAACAGATGGTAAATGTTTACCTAAATGTGTGTCATTTTTTCTTCTACTCGGTCTAACGAACGTCTTCATAATCTTTTATCCATTCTCTCGTTAAATATACATTTGTTGGGATATACATTTGATTGAGTAATCTAACTATATCCCTTTTCTTATACCCGGCAAGACCTGTCCCGATTGGTGTCAATCCAAACTCTTCGTTTGGATTACTTTCGGCATACTCAAGAAAATCCCTCAAATATCCTTTTATGAATATCAAGTGAAGGATCTTCATCTTACCATTTTTAGTAGGAATGGCATACGAATTGCCTTGTCTTCCTACACCTTGTCCATAGATCGCTCCATGATTTTCGAGAGCAAACAGTGCCGCCCCCTTCCCATGTCTTCCAGCTTCATTCGATCCAAATACGAATATCATGTTTACACCACCGTTCCAATTGCAATTAATATTGACGCAGCAGATATAACTATTGCACCAAACATATACAGTTGAAATCGTTCTTTTTGAGCTCTTTTTTCTACTATTAATTTTTTTCTTTTTTCCTTGTAATAATCAGCCATTCCCTCAGCTTTAATAACCTCTTTGATTAGAATCGTCTTTTGCTTTTCTAGAGACATATTATTGCGATATGCTTTTTGACCTTTTACGAACCAATATTCAGCATCATGACCCTGGTAATTATACATGGTTGGATCAGTAGTTATTTTATTGCTTCCGGTACCGGATCCGGTCCACGTTTTAGTACTGCGTTTACGAGCCATCAGAAAGCAGGAGATCGCCTCAGGTTCTTGAGGTGTACTCATCGCTTTTGCAATTAGTTGATCAACTGACATCTTTAAATTCCGAAAAGAGCTAGACCGAAACTAACCCATACGCTATAAGTGATTATAGCAGCAAAGATATTTTGCCTACGTACCTTACGAGTTCCCCATCCATTAGTGAAAGCGACAGCCGAAAAAAGAAGCGCCCATCCACTAGATAAGATAAACCCTATCCATAATATAATTGTAAACATTTTAACTCTCCTTTATTATAAAAGATTTTCAATTTTGCCATATAGTTTCGAACAACGATCTCTATTATAAGATCTGAAGCCACCACTACCATCACCCGATGAACTTACACTAACAATGAAGTCACCCGACATCGTAGCTCTATAAATCTTATCATCTATAATAACAATAGCCTTTTCAGCATCTCTGAAGTGTAAACGATTAGTCATTATTCTACGTCCCAACGTTCTACATCTGACTGCAAAGAACTACCATAGAAGAACCAAACGAAATCGCTTTCAAGATCTTCATTAATGATTTTATCATTCTGATTTACATATTCACGAGCACGAACAATAGCTTTCTTTTTGCTAGAGTAAATACCAATTGTTCCATCTTCTGAGCCTCGAACTGCGTAAACCGTTTTCATTTTGTAATCCTTTGTTTGTCTCTTTGATAGTATATAAGTAAGGGTTAAATCTAGGTTTTAAACCCCCTATATCAAATTATTTTGATTTATTTTGAAAATAATTACATAAAGACTCTTTAGACGTTCGGAAATTGAATTTACCACAATGATCAAAATTATAGGAACCATTGACTGGTTCAACAGAAGATGTGGTTGGGGTTACATCGTGAAAATGGTGGCACCTTTCACATTTAGGTGCCACCATCTGAAATTTAATCCTCATCGTATAGCTTTACCATTAGCGATATGATCCGCACCGAATGATGCAGCGAATGATTCAGGCTTAAGCTTAGCTCTAATACCTGTGTAACCCATAACGTGGTTAGCAGCTTCTTTAGCCGCAACACTAGAACCGTGCTTTGGGTCTGTGTTGATATCTAGGTGGATTTCAACACCGAATTCATCGATAAGAGGTAGAAGCTGCATTGCAAGGTCTGTAACCAAATGCGCTTCTCTCATCATTCTCATTCGTGGCTGATTGATTTTCTTCTCGAAAATCGGCTCACTAGATGTGTGACTGAAAAGTCTGCAACCTACACCTCTTCCAGCACGATGTATGTGTATGATACACACAGTTGCATATCTAGCCCACGGCTTACCATTTCTCTTGAATCTTACAGAATCGCAACCCAAATAGATCTTGGTTTCAGGTTCTGAAACCAATAGTACTTCAACAATTGATTCAACCTGTTCGTCAGTGAACATATCACATCCTCCATAATTAAATAATAATTCATTATACTATAATAGTGCTAAGAAGTAAATCCCCTACATGAAGTTTCTTTTTAATTTACTTAATTCTAATTGCAATGTAGATAATTCGTGCATATGATGTAGATATGATGGGGGAGCATTAAGAGTAACATTTTGCTCGTGATCGTATTGAGTTATTCGAGCTCTATTCACTCCAACTGCACCCCAATAAGATTTCTCGGTATCAGAATAAAGGAGGTCACCAGTTAAATAATCATGATATGAATATCTCACGGTATTTTTATTAAAATATGGCGCTAATCCGTAAGTTTTGAGATTAATCATTGCGGCGAAATAATATGTCGAACCACAATAAGTAAAATGAGCATCTGAACCGAGTAGGGTTTCATACATCTCTTGGTATGGCATCGTGTAATCTATATACTTTATTTCAACCCCTATATCGTGTGCCCACTCTTCCACCTTTTTCATATATTTAGGAACCTCATTATAGGTCCACGATTTTTTACTACCACCAATACCCTTCTCGAGTTTTTGCATAGTAATATATTCACCCTTAGGTTTATTCTGTTCTTTCATAGTCCAAAATTCATTCAATGCCCACGGTTCTACTACATGGCATACTGTTTTGGGTGCATGATAAAATGAAACCGTCATACCACAAGGGGGTATTCTCATATTGTCTACTATCCAAACAAATCTATCAAATATAGGTTCGGCATCTGATTTTTTTCGTTTAAAATCTAAATCATACGGATACGTTACGGCGACATGATACGGCTTATCAAGTGATCCTTCCTGGTAAAGGAGCTGTGCTTTATTAAAGGGTTTTGACAATAACGCCACAACTGTACCCCAGGAATACATTGTAGCATGTGAGAATCTAATAGGATGTGATCTATCAATAGTCGCTACATCATCTGTATTATTATGACCGAGATGAAGAGTTTTAACTAATTTCATAATACTCTTACATCCATATATTCATCTGGTTCACATGCCCAAATGCTTTTCTTACGATGTTCTATATTTTCGTTTCCTGTTCCGGCATATTTTTTATAAAATTCTCTATCATAAATTCTCTCCACATCTTTGTTGCGTATGATTTCCCACTTCTCCTCCCTGAAAAAACAATAATATTTGAATGTTTCTGCGAGTTCTGTAATTTCATCGCGTTGTAGATATCCATCTGCCATGGATAGAGCTGATCCACCAAGCAGGTAGCCATCACTTGAGATCCATTTTTCATCTAATAATCCATTCTCTACTGAGTATTTGTGTAGTTCTGTTCCTCGGTACGGGATGAAGATTCCGATGCCGATGCCGTCGTATCCTCCGAATCGCTTAACCAGGTCAACAGTTTTAAAAACCATTTCTCTCGTTTCGTGCGGAAGACCGATAATAACATTAAGACCGTAAGGAATACCAGAACCATTAATGGCATCAATTTTTTTATTATAGTCAGCATCTGTTACATTTCTTTTTAGTATATTTTTGCGATATTCTTCATCGCCACATTCAATGCCAAACTGTATACGATCACAATAACCGTCTTTCATCACTTTGAGAATTTCTTCATCAACATTCTCTATTCGAGTATTGCACCACCAGGGTATTTTGTATTCTGCTAATAATTCACAGAGATCAATTATCTCGTGTCTAGGTCTGGCGAGAAATGAATCATCTACGAAGAACAAATAATCTGGATTATATAGCTCTACATAGTAATCAAGCTCTTCGCGCATATGTTCAATACTCTTGCGTCGTAGATAGTGTTTATCTAAGTATCTAGTCATAGGACTATTGCAAAATGTGCACGAATATGGGCATCCTCTATATGATTCAATGTTTATTGATTTTACAATGTTACCGCCCACAGCGCGATTAAAACGGTTAGGATGGTATAGACTGTAATCTGGAATCGTCTCTTCGAGTACTGCGAGCGCCTGAGGAGGATTTCTTTTCTCTTTCGTCCATGTTCCTCGTACGTCATTCCAAGGTTGGCTGGATCTATATCGTTCAATGATGTCTCTGACAACATATTCTCCTTCAAATCTACATATCATATTGATACTAGGATGGTTGATACATAATTCTGGTTCTGCAATAGGAAACACCCCGCCAACAATATGAGGGATGTTTAAATGTTCTATTGCATCTAACATTAGAATTGTATCTTTGAATGTGTCTTCTACTGTAGAAAACAGAATTATATCCGGGTTGTATTCTTCAACATAATTCACAAAATCTGGAATCATTACATTTGTCGGTTTGAGTTCCATTCCAAGATCCTCGGGAGTATAAGATCTACCGGCACCAATCTTAGATTTATATAACATTCCTTGATTGGCATCGTCAGAGTATGCCGTAGTCTCAAATAATCGGACTTCAACACCATTCTCTTTACAAATCGCAGTGAAAATACCAACAGCAACTGCTGGTATCAACATCATGGGAAGATTAGGATACGCTATCAGAACTTTCACTTATAATCTCTCGATCTTCATTTTAGATAGATCATTATCAATAATAGTAATTTTAACAGGAAACGTCACCCCATCAAAATCTGTATAATTTCCAAACATTATCATTTGTAATCCTTCAATTTAAATTCTATATTGCTCCATAGTGAAGTCGCCTGCTGTTAATTTATTATAATCGGCTTCAAAATTTGACCAAACTAAACTATCGGGAGCATCATATAACATATCACAATTCTTACAATAATCGACTTCATCAAATCGGTGTTCCTTATGCATTTTTCGTAAATGATTATATGGTTCACCGTTCCAAATTTCATCAATGGTTTGGTCTGATAAATGACCCATTACAGCTTTAGAATCCTGTCCTAGAACTAAACAACAAGGTACTACTGCGCCTGTTTTCCCATCATTACCACCAGCTCGAACGATAAGATCTGGGGAGAATGGTCGACCGCACGATCTTTTTTCTGGTTTCTCGCGCCATGTTACCTCATCATAAATGCCGCTCCAATTGTGCATTTTCCATATTGACGATTTAATACCTGGGACATGATCAATCCAATTTTTTCTATATTTATCAACATCATTCCACGCCTCATCATTATTAAGAATAAGGTGATATGACCCTAATGTAGTTTTTGCACCAACATCTTCTATATATTTAGTCATAGCAATGGCATTATCTCGAACGGATATAAAGTTGTCTTCGCTCATCCATTTATGATATGTCTCAGGATCGTATCCGGTAACTGAAAATCTAACAAAATGTAATCCGTGATCAACAAGACCTTTCATTACATCACCCTCAATAAGAGATCCGTTAGAAATAAAACTCATCTTAAATCCTCGATCAATACCGGCTGTAATAAATTGATTTAATCGTTTATGCATTGTCGGTTCACCAGATCCCTCAAGGAAGATCTCTTTAACTTCAGAATCCATTAGTTGATCAAGAGTGTCTTTAAATAGTTCGAGCTTCATCATTCGTTTAAATGATTTTTCGCGACCTCCCATAACCTCTGCTTGTGGACAAAATGCGCACGAATAATTACAAGATCCGCACACCTCTATAACTGCTTTTTTGATTGGTAATGTCATTTTAATAAGATCTCTTTAGTTCTTTCTATAATTTCGTCATTAGTAAAAACCGGATAATGAAATCTTGGTTCATCTAAATACATTCGTTTATGCTTATAATTATACATTAGGGTTTTGCCAACTGGTGTACCCACCTTATTCCATATACTAGATTTTATAGTCTCGGTAGCAGGTGCATCAATTGATGCAATAGGATTACGATCTACATATTCATGGTGAACTTTTTTACCAAATTGAACTGTTGGGGTATTTGTAATCGCTGCTAAATAATACGTAGAACCTAAATATCCAAAATGTGCTTTTGCATTGATCATTAGTTCATATACCTCTGATATTGGGGTAGTATAATCTATCTCTTTTATATCATATCCCAATTCAGTAGCCTTGAATTTTATCAAAGATACTGATGATGGTAAATTTATTCTATGCCCATCCTTAGGACTATGTTGTATTTCCCCATGGGATTGAAGGGTAATGTAATCACTATCTGTACCATTATTTATTTTTTTCGTATTCCATAAAGAGTAAAAACCATATGGTGAATCCATTCTAGATCTCATTTTAAGTGATTCATAAACAGATACTACAACACCACCATCAGGGTCTCTAAAGTTTTCGACAATCCACAGAATGCGATCTAGCATCGTCTCAGGGTCTTCATCTTTAACTTTTAAATAAGCTGATTCACTAACAACAACTGAGATCTTATATGGCCTATCAGTAATTTTTTCTTCGTTATACATTTGGGCCTTTGAGAATGTGTGACTAAGTAAAGCTATTATTGGGGCATAGGCACTTGCATCATCTTTAGATATTCTAATTATTTCTGAATTATTAGGATCAACTATACCACAAGGATTACACCCTTTATAAAACGTTTTAATATGCTTTATATCACTCATAGAAATTCTTTTAATTCTTTTAATTCTGGTACATATTCAAGAAGGTCAAATCCCCGAACCTCATTCATTTTCTCTATCCATCTAAAGGATCTTTTAAGATTTTCAAAATCACCTATTTTTGGATCTACGTCAGTTAATACAGGTCTAAATTGTACGTTTGGGTATTCCTTAAATGCATATTTATATTTTTGTTGTTGAAATTCGATGATGTCTTTAGGTAAATTCTGAATTTTAATATAATTTGGCCAATAAGAAATATTTGTTATGTTGATACCTCTTACGTATTCTTTATCATAAAAATATTCTACAATCTTTTCTAATGAAAAGAAATTAAACATAGAAACAAATGGTATTATAAGCACCTTTCGTCCTGTAACATCATAATATTTTTCCATGTTAGCAACGGTTTTTTCAAAATTGCCACCTCGAATCCAATCATATTCCTTACCTATTCCATCTATAGATGCTGAGATGTTAAAACAAGCTTTTGCAGGTTTTACCTTTTCTAGCATTTTAAATGTACTTTGTGATATGGTCTGCATATTAGAAACTATTTCAGTCATACATTGGGGATTTACATCAATCATTCTCTCGAGAATTTTTAAATTGTTTTTATCTGCAAAAGGTTCGCCACCTTTAACGGTTAAAATATCCAGTCCAGGTAGAACTTCTAATATTTTATCTATGTCACTCTTACCTAATCTAACAATGTCATGAATCGTATTTTTAGAAAAATCATCCTTCTCACTTTTCGTAAACGTTTTATTAAGATCTCTCCATTTCGAACTAAAAAAACTACCACATGAAACACATGTTTGATTACACATATTAGAACAAGTATATTCTAAATATCTAACAGGTCTATTAACATTCAGTTTTCGATTTTTCCAATCTTCATCAAAATGGTTTTCAGAATACTTATAAAAATCAAATATGCCCATCATACTTTGTTTGTGATTTATGAACATTTTGGCACAGTTATTACAAGCAGGTAGATCTGATATTTTACCGGCTTCCATCTTTTCTCTAACGTGTTCCATTTCTGCGCTATTATATATTTCTTCTAAAGAAGAGACTTCAGAGATGTGTGCAATAGTGTCATTCGTGGAATTACAACACAAAACAATATACCCTCTTGGATTTATTGTAATACCGCTAAATGGTGCTTTACATATAACTTTTCGTCTAGATAAATATTCTTCATGTGACATCTTCGTCTACCAATCTATCTAATAGCCAATTTGAGAATTGATTATTAATCAAATGATTTACTGTTTCATAATTAGTTGAACCAATTTTTATATCTAATAATTCACCATTAAGAGTGTCTATTATATTTTTAATTTCTTTTGATGGGAGATTCCATATTGCCAAATGCTCTGGGTATCTAATAGTGTTATACCACAGCGTGTTCTTATTTTTTCCTGTCCATTTTGCAAAATTTACCATTTCATCCCAATTATTTCTCATTGGGTTTACCATGATGGAAATTCTCTTACCTTTATCAATATGATATTGATTAAAGATTTCATAGTTCTTCATTAACTTATCAAACTTACCATTAATTCTAATAGCTTCATATCTCTCTGGGATGAGACTATCAATACTGATATTTAGAACAACATTACATTCTTCGAGAAGTTTTATTACATTTTTGTTATATACTGTACCATTAGTTGCAAGACTCACAACTAGATCTGGATTTAATATCTTTACTCTTTCACAGATATCATATACGATTTTCTGGGATAAAGGTTCCCCTCCATTAAATCTGAGTTCTTTAAGGTGCGGTATAAACTCATCCATTTGTCTAACGAAACTATCACCATAAATTTGTTTGAGCGGTGGGAGCTTTTCTCTATTTTTTCTAATCCCAGAACTTAATAATCCCTGACACATAGTACATTCAAGGTTACATTTGTTACTCAATTCAAGTTCCATTAGTGAGGGATATTCTTGAATGGGAAAATTGTCATAAGCTTTAGCTAAAGGCCAAACGCCCTCGTCAGATTCCTTTTTACAAAGCTGACATTTAGGGTTATTATATACCTGATTGTTATGATCTTCTCTGAGTTTTTTGTAACCTTCCCCAAACCAAATATCTCTTATGGAATTCTCTTCTGACCAATCACTAATATACCCAGGGGTTAACCAGCACGGGGCTGCGTGACCCAGAACAGTAAAATACATATTATTAAAGGGTGCTTTACACTTCATCATCTTCTTCTATTTTAATAAGGGGATTAAATGGATTCTCGACAGTACAATGTTTTGTACATATGGAAGATATTTTATCCGAATCGTCCCACGAATCATATAATTCTTGAAACCATTTATGATCCAATATATCTTCAATATCATTATTAAATATATTGAGATCTTTTTCGTTGTCTATATATGATTTTAAAATAGGGTCGTGCACGGTTTTACGAGCGCTAGAAGGATAATTAACTAGAGCATATTCTAATGGATATTCATCGGGTTTTTCGTATGTATCTGGATAACCAAACTGCTTACTAACAAATATATTATTAGCAAAATAACAGCATGGAATGACCTGACCGTCGGGGTTAATAACTATTCGTTTTCTGTTCATCCATTCACATGATATACATGGACTATTACTCATTCTTGAAATCCTTTATTCTTTTGAGGTCTTTTTCATTATTTAAATAAAGATCTCTCCAAAAAATATCACCAAATTCATCAAATGTGCTTTGTTCTAAACTGTCGTCTTTACTGTCTTCGTTGATGAACTTAAATTTATTTGATTCACCGCCACTATGATGAAATCTATTAGAAGGAACAAAGAAGACAGTTTCAGCACCATTTTCTTTTGCAAGAAGGGCTATTTCATATAAGTCATCCTGATTGTGTTTAAATACTACAGTAAAAACTCTAGTTTTTGTTTTTGTACTAGAGATGGTTATAAGATTATCAAGTACCAATGACAATGACGTTTTTCTTCTATATTTACTATGTTGCTCTTGATTAATACCGTCTATATCAAACGTTACATTTAATCTATCACCACACAGTATACCTAAATCCCACCACCAATCCGGTGTTCTGATACTCCCGTTTGTGTTGATCATAATTTTACAATTACTATTTTGTATTACATATTTAATAATCTTAAAGATATCCTTATTCATTATAGGATCTCCCCAAGTACCACATAGCTCAAATTTAGAGAATCTTTTCATAGATTCAACGGGAAATGATTTCTTGAAATATTCAAAAGACCACTGTATTAATGGTAACCAATTTGACTTGTCTAATCCATCAGGATTTGTACGATGACATTGTGGACATGCCGCATTACAATATGTGGATAAATCTACCCACATAATTAAATCTTTATTGGTATAATGATCTTTATATTTCTTTAATTTTGATAATGACAATGCTTTATCCACAATGGTTTCTATTTTATCCTCATCAATAATATCTTCAAAATAGAATATATGATCAAAATTAAAAGTTTTTAAAGATCTAGAATTTATTTCTTTAAAATGATTTGCTTTTTCAATAATATCTACATCACTGGGATAATATTCCTCGAATTTTAATTCTTCTCGAACTAGTTTAGAACCCCACCCATAAGATGATAAGGTTCCCCAGTAATTATTGTGTATTGCTATTAAATCGGATTCTGCCTGCGCGTCAAGATCTCTTCTTTTTAATAATATAAAAACGTCAAAGTGTTCTTTTAGATCTAGTCCGGATCTACAAAGTTTCTCATACATATCCAAATTACATTTTATAATTAAAGGGTCTATATGTGAGTATTTATCGAAATATTCAATCAATGATATTGATCTTTTTTGATGATCGTGGAATAATTCCCGAGGAATTTTATTGTTTATTCCCCACCGTTCTCTAAGTTTAAATGTAAAATAGTGTGATGCAGTTCTGTTGCTATAGATTATTAAAATTTTAGCCATATTTACAAAAAATATTCAATTTCGCCACAATGCTTACATACAGGAGCACCAGTTACTTCAGGGAACGGTTTACCTTTTAGATACCCAACTTCTTTACCAAAGTCATGAAAACCTAACCAGCATAAAATCTTATTAAGCATGTCCTACATTCTCTCTTTTGATGTCATTGTGATTAAATTCAGCCCAATACAATTCAAATGCTACTGAGTCTTCAATACATTCAAATTGGTGATATACACCCGGCTTTACCTTACAAAAATCGCCTGGACGGAGAATAGTTTCATCAACAAGGTCGTAATCATTCTGCCAAACCCGTATTAGAAGTACGCCAGATTCAACATAAAATCCATTCCATTTGAATTCGTGAAGATGCTTTGAACATACCCCTCCAGCATTAGTCTCAATACGATGGAATTCAAGAACACCGTTTGCTTCTAGGAGTTCTGTGACTCCCCACACTTTTCCTGCTTTTGACATGTTAATTTCCACTCCAATGTCGTTGGGTTATATCTAGATCCATCGATGGATCAATTTCAATGCACATACTACAGTCACACGGAAAGCTTAATGCACCATGTCTTATGGCGACCTGGACAGCAAGATCTAATTGTTTTTCCAGTCCTGCACATTTTTCAGTTAATCCCTCAATCATAGCATCTTTGACTATATCAAACATTTCCGGTGTCATTTTTTCCATAGCGCCGGCTAAGTCTATTACTATCTTTTGTGGTTCGTTCATAGATATAAAAAATCCCTATAGTTTAAATATTGCGCGCAATGATTATACGCTTCGATACCAATTCCATCGTCGTAGCTGACTGTATACGCACGCTTATGTGGTATATAGACGTCATCTAGGGCAACCCATAGCATCTGGTCAGTCTTATATTTTTCTAACCAAGAGAGGATAGCAGCCATTCTTGGGTGATGTTCGGGTGATTGGTGCCGAGATGCACATTCACTTAGATCGATATTATATTGATCGAACAGATCGTGGTTGAATCCAGTATACCCGATTTGAGGGTATTCGGTCGATACTGATGGATGAATGTCACCATTGAATCCAGCCTTAATGAACTGATCAACAAGACCGGGCCATACAACTTCACCCGTAGTCTTATTCTTAGTCAACTCCAACATATTGGAATGCGTGCTGTTAAAGACGATTTGGGCATCAGATTTCTCAATGATCTTCTTAAGCACCATTACGCATCTCTCATCAAGATTCTGATTGAAAGATGCCATTCTGTCGTCTAGATATTTCGTTGCTGGAATCATTGGTCCATCAATATCTAGAAAAATAATTTTATCGGGTTTACCCATCGTTGAATTCCTCTAAGTCAAATTTTGTATCAATTTCAGAAACCGCTTCAGGGTCAATAAGATTTGTTATATTGAAAGATCCGACGACTTCATTGCAATTCCCTAACCATCTTAATTGTTCTAAGCCCTCTTTTGCTTCACAATTGGTTACGGAATAGTTTAAGTATTTAGCTAATGCTTCTTTTGTGTATCCATAAATCCCATGATGTTTATGACCATCCCAATGTGGTAATCTAGTAAACCAATTAACAGAAGGGATTTTCTCATTCGCTCTTATCACTGTACCGTCATATTCACCAATTATTGCTTTAACAACGTTTGGATTTTCGACAGAATCTGGATCCAGATCTGAATGTGCTGTAACAACATGTGCGTCCCAAGCGACCCAACTTGCAAGTTCGGCAATGATTTGTTCTGTAACACCTACAAAATCACCTTGAACATTAATGATGTTCTCGTAGTTCATTTTGGCAGCAACTTCAGCGCATCGCTCTGTACCATTCATACACCATGATGACGTCTTAATAACATTATATGGAATTACGTCTCCAATCAGCTCAGAGTCCGTAATGACGTAAACATCAAAATCGGTTTCTGCTTGAACCTTGTCAAACATATATCTAATAAGGGGTTTGCCGCGACAATTCGCAAGCATCTTATTAGGAAATCTAATGCTCTCTAGTCGAGCGGGTATAAAAACTGCTGTATTATTTGTCATCACTTCCTCCAAAATAAAAGAGCCCAAAGAATAGAAGACCTATTCCTATAGCCCACAATGAAATTACAAAATCATCCATTCATCTTTGCCTCATGGCCATTTTCACGTTCACAGCAACAACCACTCATTTCTGGGCTATCGTTACATATAGGTTGGTAATCCCAATCTGGGCACCAATGAATACCGGGACAAATGTCGAACGGTATTGGTATTGGTAGTTTACCACTTTTGTCTGCTTCTGTAAGAATTTTCATTTGCTCTTTAGACAACATCGTTTATCCTCACTAATTCTTCCACCATCATCTCAAAGTCATTAAGATACAATGAATTTGGTCCATCAGATAACGCATTATCTGGATCTTTATGTACTTCCATAAAGAATGAGCGTACACCCATTGCTGCAGCAGCTCTGAGGAGTCCTGGCGCATAGTCTCGAGGTGCGCATGGCACACCTAAATCTAATAGCTGTGGTGGGCATTTTTGAACCGCATGTGTTGCATCAAATACAAAATTATGTTTGTAATAAAATTGTAGATAATCCATACCCATAAAATCTACTACAAGGTTGGAATATCCAAATGATGTACCTCTGTCAGTAACCCAAACTTCACTTGCGCCTTCAGCTTTTTCTACTGCCGAGTGAATATCCCAAGGGGTCATAAATTGACCTTTCTTAATATTCACGATTTTACCTGTTCTAGCAGCTTCCATGATAAGATCTGTTTGGCGTGACAAAAATGCTGGTATCTGATAAACGTCAATAACATCGACCATTTCAACGACTATAAGTTCGGATGGTGAATGAACATCAGTTAAGATTTTAAGATCTGGGATTTCCTTCTTCATTTTTCGAAAATCGATTAAAGCAAATAATCCCTGACCTCGAGGTGAATCACTCTTTGTACGATTTGCTTTATCGTATGAAGCCTTAAAATAGTATTCAATTTCAAATTTATCACATACACGTTTACACTCTTTTGCAATTTCAAGTGATTGCTCTAAAGATTCGTGTTGACATGGTCCTGCTATAATTCTCATGTGTTAATTGCCCATCCTATTAGCCAGAAAAATAATAAGGCTCCGGTTTCACCGTCACCCCCCGAAAAAAGATCAACAGCCACAATAAAGGTTAATGCCGTGGATCCTGTTATTCCTACTATCTGACCTTTAGTTAATTTCATTTTATGTCCTTAAAATCTTATTATATCGCAACTATGGTGTGATGTAAACCCTAATAATTCTCCAATTTCAAACTTGACATGTAGGAATCAGAACCATTATACCAAACACTTGAATACGCTTTTATGGAATTTTGGACTTTTACCTTCATGCGCGATAACTCGGTTACAAACATATTGAACGACCCACTATCAAAGAATTGTACGCCGGTGATATCACTACTACCACCATCATCTGAATATACAATAGTTCCTTCGTAATTTACTTCTAAATTACTTTTTGATAGGAGTACTTCAGAAACTTCATCCCTAAGATCTTTAGGAATTGGTGTTTGTAGTACGGCCATAAACCCATAACTTAGTACATTATCACTCATTATTTTATACCTCTCATTGTAGAAAACCAAGATGGTTTTGGTCGTTCTGCTTTTGCCAATGCCACTTTAGTTTCTATGTGGAGTTTCTGCTCTTTGTTTAATTTATGAAAGAATTCCACATTCATGGTAATAGCTTCTTGAGCTGTACTCAGTAATTCAATAGGGGACATTTCATGTAGATCTTTCCCCATCCAACGATAAATTTTATCGGGCATATTAACCTCCTAGACTCATAGCCATTTCTTTGAGCTCCATAGCTCTTTCCAATGTGTCAGTGTCATCTTTATCAAGTCGAAGTTCGATAAATCTTGGATGGGATAAAGCATGATAGTCGTTTCCTCTTGCTTGAGTAAGATCGTTACATTGAACGCTCATTACCGAGCCGATTAATTCTTCTCTTCGGGAGTTGAAATCCTCCAGATATTTGTCTGGTATTCCACCCGCATAACCCTTAATTGTACCATCATCGTTAGCAAACTGAATAGACCCAAACGTCTTTTCCCTTTTAGTACCAGGAGTTCCTTCTTTAAATCCTGTAATACGGACGTCAACGTCAATCTCCAATTTCAGTTTGAGCTGTTGAGGGGAAGTACCATCGCGGAACACTGCATCAGCATCTTTAATAATTGCACCTTCAAGTCCTTCTTCCATCCAACCGACTGTAAGTTTCATTGCATCTTTAATGTTTGTTACTCGGTGTGAAAGGATCGTTCTTACACGTAAATCATGATTTGGTTTCTGTCCAAAAATACTTTGAACATAGTGAAAGCGTTCATGATAAGGTCTGATATTTTTAATGCGAGCTTTCGCGTTCCCATACTCTTTAAGAGTAATATGGTCCCATACATCTAGAACGATATCACCGTGGGGCGGGTTATCGGAATTGATTAAGCCATTTCCAAGTGCTCGGTTCATTACTTCGCCATCTTCAGGGTGTACAGTAAGTTCACCAATATAGTGACCATCAGCAAGACCCTCTAATTCTTCGAAAAGTTCTGGGTATTTATATTCTTCACCTTGACGGGAGATACACGAGACTTCGCCATCTACCACCTTGAATTCACGATATGTACCATCAGCCTTTAATTGTACAAAAGGTCGATTATCAAAATTAATCTTTGATGCAGTCTTCGCTGTGTAAATCCCACAGCGCATGTAAACAGGTTTAACAATCAAGTTTTTGAATACTTTGTTAATATTAGAGCGACCCATATTGATCTTAAGATCGCGATCAATCACCTTTCTGATAATAAACGAATCTTGAGGGTGCATATACAATAACAGATTTTCGATTGTTGCTATAGCTGCATGACCTGTAGATTTTCTGGTTACTAATTCATTCTCTAATATGTCTAACGCATGTGATAGAGTAAACATATCTTCGCCAACAAATTCCTGATTTTCATCTACGTTCTTCATTGTAACGCCATAAGTGAATACAACATTATCATATGTCATCTTCAACACACGCTGTAAAAGTTCATTGTCGGAATGTTTTCGAAGCACGTCCATCTTATAGTTTGAGCCGTTGTTCTCATTTAGTTCTTGAATAATTTCATAAACTGTACTCATTGGATTTGTCGCCCTGTGTTGAATTCAACCTGAACTGCTCGATCATCCCAAAGTTCAATCATTCCAAAATCTTTGATATTTGTAATTTCGAGAACCTGATCAAACTCCCTCATTGAGAATTCCTCAATAGGACCTTTGACATCCTTTTCAAGAGCGCCTGCAGATCTGTCACCAATTATATTGCGATTAATTCCTGCTATTCGTGCGGTAAAAATTTTAACAGTTTTACCTTGTGATAACCAAAGCCGAACACGATCACACATAGGTTTAATAGGTTCACCAACATGTGAAATACCTTTCCAACCATCATAATGTGCAATAGTTCCGTCTAGGTCTACGCCAATCCATCCATTCATTTTAATTTCCTTTTATCTCTTTGATAGTATATAAGTAAGGGTTTATTTTTGAATTTAAACCCCCTATTTCGATTTTACATATCCGGGTGCATATCATTAAATTGCTTAGTCTTAGCTTGTTCAATCGCGTTTGCAAACCAACCAAGCATTAAACTCTCGTCCACAAATTTGTTTTCATTTACGACGATTTCCTGAAATGCTCCCGCCCATTTCTGAGCATCAGCTCCTAGAACACCCGCTAACAGATGC
>Ga0222694_1000017_pt1 | contig 56888 bp, 83 predicted proteins | sample AntAcemetage1333_FD_181145 | JGI IMG/M metagenome (GOLD analysis project Ga0222694, IMG submission 181145) | Saline water microbial communities from Ace Lake, Antarctica - #1333 | ecosystem: Environmental > Aquatic > Non-marine Saline and Alkaline > Saline | place: Antarctica: Ace Lake...
GCTTGTAAGTGGGATTCAGTTATTCCTTTTGGTAAGATGTGGCTTATATTGAATAAATTGATTAAGCCGAATGGGGCTATTGTATTGTTCGGTTCAGAGCCGTTTAGTAGTGCTTTAAGAATGAGTAATATTAAGAATTATAAATATGATTGGGTATGGCAAAAAAACAAGCCAACAGGTAATTTTATGGCAAAAAGGCAACCAATGAGAGCATTAGAGCAAATTAGTGTTTTTTATAAAAAACAACCGACTTATAACCCACAAAAAATAAAAAGAACACCTGAAGAATTTAAGGCTTGTTATAGAAAAAATGATAGTGTTAATAATAATGGTGAGCAATTTGGAAAGGGAACAAAAGGCGTTTTAATAAGGAAAACGGAAGAAGAACAATGGTATAAACACCCAATAAATTTAATAAAGTTTGATTTACCAGATGGTAGAAAGGGAAAACAACACCCAACACAAAAACCAGTAGCCCTAATGGAATACCTAATCAAGACATACACAAATGAAGGTGAGACAGTTTTAGATTTCACAATGGGTTCTGGTACAACAGGAGTAGCTTGTAAAAATACTAATAGAAACTTCATAGGCATTGAAAAAGATGATAAGTATTTTGAAATAGGAAAAGAGAGATTAAAATAACCTATACAAATAAAATGTTGTTGACAAATGTAAACAGTCTTTGTTGACAAAGTGCAACAAATAGAGTATTTTTAAAGTATATGCAAGTTTTTTGTATATACTTTTTTTGTTATAGAGGAGAATTATGAGTGACAACATAAAAGATATTGAAATTGTTCCTGTAATAGAATCTATAATTGAGTTTCTTGAAGACTATCCTGAAACCAATGTCAGTAAAGTATGTGAAACATTTGGAATAACATACTATATCTTCAATAAAAACTTAAAAAAACTCCCTGATCTTAGACTTAGATATAATGATTTCAAAGGTAATAGAGATACTTGCCTTGCTGAAAAAGGTAAAGTTGCTTTTGTCAAAATGGCAGAAGGTTATCCTTATGAAGAAGTTAAAACTACTTATGATCCAGAGGGTAAGATAAAAGAGAGAGTTGTATTTGAAAAGATAAAGCATCCTGATTATAAGGCTGCTTGCATTATATCTGGTACTAAACCTGACGCAGATGTTGTTGAACAAAAAGAGGTTGAAGATAAGACTGTTAAGACTAAAAGACTGTCTAATGAAGATTGGCAAAAGAAACATAAAGAAGATAATATGCCTAAGAATATAAAGCCTATGAAGTTCGAAGATAAGTAATGGCTTTTACAGCAACTAAACTAAAAAGACCTAAAGAAGTATTTGCTCCACAGGTAGGCCCACAGACTGCAGCAACAGAGTGTATGGCTTATGAGTTACTATATGGCGGAGCAAAATTCACAGGTAAAGGGCAAACTTTAGACTCACTGATATCAACACCTTTCGGACTTATGGAGATGGGAAATTTACAGGTAGGTAGCATTATAACAAGCCCTACAAGCACACAAACTGAAGTAATAGCTATACATCCTTTAGGTGTTAAAGATATTTATGATTTTAAATTTTCAGATGAAACAATAGATAGATGTACATTAGAACATTTATGGAAAATAAAATTTGAAAATGGAGATTGGTTCGTTACTGATACAGAAAAGATAATAATATTTTTAAAAAATGATTTAAAAGTATTTATACAAAAATATAATGAAGTTAAAAAAGAATGTGACAAAATAGTTGAAATAGAATCAATATCATTTTCAGGCAGAGAAAAAGCACAATGTATAACTGTAAACAACAGAGATGGATTATATGTTACTGGAAACTTTAATGTTACACATAATTCTTTTTGGTTATTGCTTGATTATCTACAAGATGTTGATGAATTTGGCGAAGAATGGAATGGAATAATATTTAGAAGAAGTATTCCTCAGCTGAATGATTTGAAAAAGAAAGCAAGAAAGATATTTCCTAAGCTTGGTGCTATATGGAATGAGTCTAAAGGTTTTTGGCTATTTCCTTCAGGTTCAAGACTCTATATGAAGTACCTTGCAAAAGAAGAGGATGTTGAGCAATATTGGGGTCATGAATATCCTTGGATAGGGATTGATGAAATAGGTAACTGGCCCACATACGAAATGTATGAAATCATTAGAACTTGTTGTAGAACTTCTGATCCTGAAGTTGCTAAAAGAAAAAGAGTAAGGTGTACAGGTAATCCAGGTGGTCCAGGTCACTTTTGGGTAAAAGCATATTTTGTAGATCCTGCTCCTCCATATACAATAATGACAGATGATTTAGGTAGAACAAGAGTTTTCATACAAGCAAAAATGACTGACAACCAGATAGGCATGGCAAACGATCCCACTTACGCACATGAATTGCTTTCGATAAAAGATCCAATTAAAAGAAAAGCTTTCCTTGATGGAGATTGGGATATTGTACCAGGTGGTTTTTTTACAAATGACTGGAGTGAAAAAAATATAATTCCTTCATTCCCACCTTTGACTACATGGAAAATAGTAAGGTCAATGGATTGGGGCTCTTCACATCCTTTCAGTATAGGATGGTGGGCTATTGCAGATGGCAGTATGGCTCCTGATGGGGTTTGTTATCCTTCTGGAAGTGTAATAAGACTTGCTGAATGGTATGGTTGTGAAAAAGATAAGAATGGTGTATCAATTCCTGATAAAGGTATAAGGATGCACATTGAAGAAGTTACAAAAGGAATATTATATAGAGAAAAGAATTGGAATGTTTCTTATGGTGTTTCGGATTGGAACATTTTTGTAGAAGATGGTGGTTACTCTTTATATAGCAGAATGATAAAAGAAGGTAAAGGTAAAGTAAGATTTAGAAAAGCAGATAAGAAAAGGAAGCCCGGCTGGGATTTAATGAGACAATACATGACAGGGAAAAATGGCGTTCCTGACTTATATGTAATGGATAATTGCAGAGATTTTATTAGAACTATTCCTGCATTGCAACATGATAAAAGAGACCTTGACGATATAGACACTAAGTCTGAAGATCATATAGCTGATGAAGCAAGATATTTTCTTAACAGTAGAGCAAAAGACAGAAGATATCAAGCTCCAAGTCAAAATATACACAGAAAAAGATATGATGATTATAAAAATCATTACAAGAGGGTATTAGGATATGGCAAATAAAGAAAAAATAGATTCAGATGTATTATCATCTTATGTATTAGGATTATATTCAGACTTCTCTACTTTTAGAAAAGATAAAGAAAATGATATGCACCTTAACATTTACCAATGGGAAGGTCGATTTAATGTAAAGTGGAAAGGCGGAGAAGGTTCTGATTGGAGATCTAAAATATTTGTTAATATGACAAAGAGAAAATGTAGATCTGCACAAGCAATAATTAGAACTACACTCTTTCCTGGTTCAAGAATACCAATGAAGATAGAGCCTACTCCTGTAATGGAGGGCCCTTGGGCTAAAATGCTTGATAAGGATGAACTTCAATCAAGAGCAGATAAACAAGAACAAGTATATAAAGATTGGGCTACTGAAAGTGATATAGAGTCTGAATTTGATAAACTTTCTTTTGATTTAATAGTACATGGCAGTGGTGCTTGGCGTTCAAAGAAATTTAAAACATCTAAATTAGAAACATGGTTACCTGTAGAAGAAACATTTGTTAAATCTGAAGATGGCACTATTGATATGGAAAATCTCAGATATGAAAAGACTTGTATTAAAAAACAGATACCAACAGGTGAACACATTGATATATGGGATGTATTTATGGACCCTGAAGGTAATGATGCTCAAGACGGTATAGGTGTTATACACAGACCTTCTATTAGACCTGACGAACTTTTACAAATGGCAAATGACGATCCTACTGAAAGTTACGATATGGACGCAATAATAGAAGTTGTAAAAAACTCAAGTAAAGCAAACAGTTCATCAGGCAGTAATGAAGAAAATCCTAACAAAGATAAAAACGCCACAAGAAGAGAAACAATTACACTCTATGATTTTTGGGGTAAATGCCCTGTTAAAAAACTATTAGAATATGATGAAGAGGTTTTCGGAGAACTTATAGCAGATCTTTTTGATGAAGAAGATGATGATGTTTCTACAGTAGAAGTAAATATTGTTATTGCTGACAGTAAAACTATATCAGTAAAGATAAACATTTGTGGTAAAAGGCCTATCAATGTTGTTACATGGCTTAAACAGAATGGTACTCCTTATGGTATCGGCGTTCCTGAATGTATGAGAGATATGCAAGAAGTACAAAATGGTACTGCAAGAGCTTATATGGACGCAAAGAAGTTTGATGGTGTTCCAATAGGTGCTGTTAAAAGATCATTGCTTGCGGATGGTGAAACTCCTGACATATATCCAGGTAAAATGTTTGAACTTCTTGATGAAGTAGAAAACCTTAGTCAGATAATTCAATTCACTACTGTTCCTTCTGGCAGTCAAAATCTTATAGATGGCCTTCAGTGGTCTTCTAAAGAAGCAGATGATGATTCAGGTATTCCTAAATTACTTGAAGGTGAAATGGCAGATGTAGAAAAAACAAGATATGAAGTAGAACAATCAATGAGTGGTAGTCATGCTTTCATTCTTTATATAATGAAAAAAATAGACAGACACATTTTAGCTCCTCAGTGGTATGAGTATTATGATTTCTTTATGAGAAGTGAAGAATATATTCCTTTTTATGCCGATATGAGTGTAAAGGCTTACGGTTATGAAACATACTCAAGAAGAGTTAAATTAGCAAACTCACTTATGTTCATGCTTCAATCTATAAACAATATGAATAATCCTGAAGTAAATATGGAGACTAATTTTAAAGCAATACTTAAAGATTTATATGATTCTCAAAATCTTGATGGTTTCAAATATACTTATTCAAAAGAAGAAGTGGAACAAAAACAAAGACAGCAAATGCAGATGCAAGCTGAAGAACAAATGAAAGCACAACAGCAAATGCAGATGCAAGAACAACAAAAACAACTTCAAAAAGAAGTAAGTAATTTACCTCCTGAAATGCAACAAGCAGTAATAGCAGGTAAAGAACAAGGATTGATTCAATGAAGTTATTTGAAAAAGAAAATTATAAAGATGCGGAAACTGTAAAAGACTATTATAATAATACAAGTACAGCTTCTGCTATAAAGAATATACTTATTAGAATGAAAGATCATGAAGTTAAATTTCTTATTTCTCCTAAATGCTCAGTCGATAAGATCAGAGATTCACAGGGTGCTATAAGAATATTGGATAAGCTTCTTCATTTAGAAGAAAGTGCTACCGAATTTTTAGTTCATTATAAAAAATAGGAGGATTATTATTATGGGTGAAATTAAGTTACCACCAATTAAAACAAATGGTATTGAAGTAGGATCAACAAAAAACAAACTTGTTGTAGGGGCTGATGGAATACTAAGGCTCACAAAAATAACAATTGGAACAAGTTCGGTTCCTCTCACTTCTGCTACAGCAGATAACAAGTTTATGGAACTTAGATGTAAAACAACTGCTACATCAGGCGATAACAGGCTTGCATATCTTAGATTCGAACAGAACGGTGCAGGTGGTGGTGGTGAGTGTATTAGAGCATTTACAAAAGCAACAGCAGCACTTGGTACAGCAAGAGGGGCTCATATTTCTCTTGATCTATCTACAGCAGGTACTTGTTCAGGTTTTGGAGCAGGTGTTGATGCACAGGTTCTTATCGGTGATGCCGCACAGGCAAGTTTACTTACAGCACTCAATGCAGAAATTTATGCAGGTGGTGCAAGTACAGCTATTACAGCAGGTAAAACAAGTTTCCTTAGATGTGTTATCGGTGGCAATGCAACTGGCATAGCTGATATTGAAAGTAATGCTTCATTCTTGAGTTTTGCTAATGCAGCAGCTTCAGGCAACATGGTTGATTCTGATATTACTGTTCTTACAGGTAAAGCAGGACTCAGAGTTTATGTAAACAATGCTCTGTATGGTTATATTCCAATCGTAACAGGAACATAAGGATAACAATGAAACTTAATATAAAAGAAAGATTAATGACACTGGGCTTGATTCCTGAAAAAGGAAATATAATTACTCTAAGAGTAGTAAGAGAACTTTCTAATAAAGTTTCGTTTACAAGTAAAGAAATAAAAGACTTCGACATAAGTTCTGATGAAACAGGTATGGTCAGATGGGATTCAGAAAAGACGAAAGATTTAGAGTTTGATATAGATATAACAGAAGCTGAATTAGGTATCATAAAATCTGAATTAATCAAACTTAATGATTCATCAGAACTTACTCTCGAACATGAAAGTATCTACAAGAAATTTGTAGAAAGTGTATAGGAGGTTTATTGTGAAAAAGATATTTCTAAGTTTTATTCTAATATCTATTATCGCAATACCATTATTTGCATTTAAAACTGTTTATGAAGAAGATGCAAGCATTAATGCAGCAGCTTTAAGTAAAACAATAAAAGTATATAAGCCAAAAGACCTTATGTCAGTTGCAATAAAATTCACTAATGTTCTTGGTGTGACTCTTGAAACCTCTATTATGGTTCTTGATCCAAACGGAGCAACAAAAGAATTAGACTCAACTGACTGGATAGCAGGAGAACAGGAAATGATTTATACTCCTCCTGAAAGTGGTTTGTATCCTTTAGTAAAGCATAATGCACAGAATAATGGTATTGATCGTCTGTTAATAACAACAGACAAAGCAGACACTGGTAACGGTGTTTCAATAGAAGTTATTTGCGTTGAATAACTTTTATTATATACATATAGTGGCTTCTATAACATAAAAAGAGCCCCTGCAAAGGCTTCACTCTTATAAAATGTTATACCCACAAAGGAGGGTTTGATGAAACAGCAAGGTTTTGAACATGATGATGATTTTGGTGCAGGATGGGATTCAGATGGTAAGGAAGAGGTAAAGACACCCGAACTTGATTCGGCTTCTGTTGATACTGAAAATAAATCTGATGAACGAGATGACAACATTATATCTGATGATGATTTGTTTGATGATAATGATTCAAGTGATGATAATGATGTTGATGTTGACGGTAAAGAACAGGATGAAGATTCTTCAAATGAAGATAAATTAATTGATGATATTTTGAATAAAGAAGAAGAAGAAAGTTATAAGAAGCGTTATGCTGATACAAGAGCTTGGGCTGAAAAGAGCAAGTTGGAAGCAGATGCTGAAAAAGCTGAAATGAGATCAAAACTTGATGAAGCAACTAAACAGCTTTTAGAACTTAAAAAAACACATTCTTCTAAAGAACTTCAAAAAATGGATTTCGATGATTTGTTTGATGAAGATGTATCAGAATTATTTGAAACTTATCCTGGTCTTAAAAATGCAATGATTGGTATGGCAGAAAGGGTTTCTGATAAGAAGTCTAAAGAATCTTTTCAAGAACTTTATCCTAATGCCAGAAAACAAGCCGAAGCAGAAAGAAATAATATTAAAACTGCTGAAGATAAGTATTGGTCTGAAATCACAAATGAAGAATTTGGACATGAAAACGGCAAGGAAATTATACAAGGGAATACCTTCAAACGATGGTGGGATCTTCCTATAAATAATAGACTTGCAGCACAGGTTAATTCAGACCCTCAAAATACTACTCTTGTAATTCATGCAATAGATAAGTTTAATGCGTGGAAAGCAAAGAAAACGGCTGAAAGAATTGATGCCAAAAACAAGACAATAAATAAATCCAAAATTGATTCAGCGGCAAGCCAAGTAAAAGCAAAGAAAACATCTGAAAGAAAACCCACATCTGGTGGAAGCTTTGATGATGGATGGAATTCGGTTTAATAACAAACATTTTTTTAACTATGAAAGGAAATAACAATGGCTGATTTTAATAAATATGGCGACTTGCCTCCCATGAGCGCAGGTAAAGCTGCAAAAGAAATACTTACACAGACAAACCCAAAACTTAACATTCAGAGATATGCTAAGAAATTTATTAAGGCACAGAATACAACTGATCACGATTATTTCAGAAGATATTCAAGACTCACTTATGCTGATGTTCCTCTTGCTGAAGGCGAAAACCCTGATGGTCAGAAACCAAGCACAAGTGATGTAAACCTTAACATGAAAGAATTTGGTGATTACATCAGACTTTCTTCTAAAATATTTGACATGGATGCTAATAATGTGCCTGCAAATATTATCGAACTGCTTTCTGAACAGGCTCCTGGTTCAATCGAAAGATTTGACTTTGCAGCACTTAAAGAAGCTACAAATGTTAGATACAGCGGTTCTGCTGATAATATTACCGCCGGTCATACAGATGCCGTTGTTGATGTAGTAGATGATTCTCTCTTTGAAGAAGTTGTTGCACTTCTTGAGTCTGATGATGCAGAAAAATTTACAAAGATTCAAACTGCAAGTGCTAACTTTGGTACTCAGGCAATTACTGCTGCTTATATCGGTCTTTTACATAACAACCTTAAACCTGATCTTCGTGCTTGCTCTTCATGGGTTGATGTAAAAGATTATGGCGCAGGTCCTGCTGACAGTATTAGTGAAAATGAAATTGGTTCAGTAAATGAAATCAGATTTGCAACCTCTAACCATTACCTTCCAACATTAAGCAGCGGTGGAGCGGTTGATTCAGATGTTATTAGATCAACTGACACAACTAACGCTGATGTGTATCCAATCGTTGTTCTTGCAAAAAATGCTATCGGTTGTGCAATGCTTAAAGGTAGAGATTCAATGAATGTCTTCCTCATTAAGCCTAAACCTGGTGCAAGTGATGCTCTCGGTCGTAGAGGTCATGCAGGTTGGTTGTGTATTCACGATATCGTTATTCTTAATCAAAACCGGATGTGCCTTGTATGGGCTGCTGCTTCAAAGAGAAGGGCATAAGGAGGATATATAATGGATAACATGAATAAAACTTTTTCTATCACTGGCGCTACTCTTGACACTCACGCTTTTGGTCTTTTTATAGCTTGTGGGTACACTCCTTCACAGGTTAATGTTCTTATGCCTGGAGCTGCAAAAACAGCTGTTATGGCTTTGATTCCTACAGATGGAACTACTGCTATTTCTGAAATGTCTATCATTTTAGCTGCTGCGGTAGCAACTAATGTAGAAAGATATCTTGGCGCAAAATCTATTGCTGCCAGTACGGATCATCCTGCTTATTTCAAACAGGTTGCTGGTGTAACAAGATTTTATAATTCAGTAGGAACAATCCTTAATGCTAATTATATTCATTGTGTTGTTGATGCTGAAGGCAATGAAATTGCTTATAGTTCAACTAATCCTTCATTTCCAAAAGAAGGCAGAATTTCGAAGGGTGTTCTCATTGGAACTGGTCTTTTTGAAGATGGTATTGTAACTGTAATAACACTTCTACCATAGTAGAGGTTACAAATAACAAAGAGGTTGAGTGCTGCTTCGGCAGCCCTCCCCTCTTTTCATTTAAAACAAATATATAAAAATAATGGAGGGCTCCAAAATGGTATTTAAGAAAAAAGAAGTTAAAAGCGGTGGATTAGATAGCGTATTTGAAAAAGCTGTAGAACCTGAAGAAGTGAAAAGAGCACTTAATAAAGATGATATTAAAGCTGCACTTGATGAAGTTATTAGAAATGCTGTTGTAGATGAAGCAGGCATCAAAGCAAAGTCTAAGAGAAAAAAAGAAAATATGAAAAAACTTATTGTAGTTCTTGGTCCTGCTCCTAATGATAGATTTGAAAATCCAAAAGTTGGTTCTGTAAATGGACTCAAATATGAAGTATATCGTGGTGTTAAAACAGAACTTCATAGAATAGTAGTTAGACACATAGAAGATCATTTTATTACTTCGTGGGTGCAAATAGAAAATGCTGACGGCATCGTAGCAAAGCTTTGTCCAAGAAAAGTATATGAACAGATAGAAATACTTAACCCTGAAACTGTTGATCTTAAGCGTAAAGCTGAACTTATTGAAAAGAAAACAAGAGAAGTTTCAGAAACAATGAAGGATTATAAATAAAATGTATAGAACTTTTAGAGAATTTGGCGGTATGATCCCTGTAAAAGACGGTTATACAAGTTTTGGATATGCTGATAATGCAGAAAATATAGACCTTAGAAGTGGTATAATAAAGTCTGTTAAGTCTCCATTGCAAATAGCAACTGGATATTCAACTACTGCCGATTCTCTATTTAAGTTCAACGATCAGTGGATTGCTGATAACGAATATCATATAGATTGGCTTAGAGACAATATTAATCTTCATATATACACTGATAAAGCATCATCTGGAAAACTTCAATTACAGATAGGTGCTTTATCAGATGTATTGGGATTAGATCAACCTGCTAACCCTACTACAAGTACCGCTGTTGGAACTGTATCAGGAGCATATTCTTATGTTGTTGTATGGGAAAGAGAGATGGGAGACTACACAGATGTGTCACAACCTAATCAAACTCCTGTTACATTAGAACTTGCTTCACAACAAACAACTATAAATAGACCTGCATTGCCAACGAGTGCTTATGTGGTAAACTGGAAAATATATAGAACTGCTAACCTTGGAAGTAATTATTATCTTCTTGCCACTGTGCCTGTAGGAACAACAACTTATCTTGATGATGGCACTATTACAGATGATAATTTGATTATAACAGCAAACTTACTTCCTTCATATTACACTTCTACAAGAGTGAATGAACTTGGAATAGATATATTTTGGCAACCACCTATTGAAGATTTAGATGGTATTGCAGGTCCTATGAATGGAAGTCTGTATGCTTGGAAAGATGATAAAATACTAATATCAGAACCAGGATATCCTCAAGCATGGCCTTCTCAATATGTTGTGTCTGTTGGCGCAAAAGTAAAAAGAATAATTGTATCAGAATTATATGCAACTGTGTTACTTGAAAACGGTTCAGCAAGATTAGACTTCACAGAACCTGAAATAGCACTACCAAATAGAACAACAGGTAATGAGGGCAATGTAAATCCAAGAGCAGCAGTATTAACTCCAATAGGAACTATGTACCTTGCAGATAGCGGCATTGCTCTTGATAATGGTTCTACAAATGAAATAATATCCAATGATGGTTTTGATGAAAAATGGTTTAAAGAAAATGTTGATAACAATTCAGCATCTATGAACTTTATGGATGATTACTTATATATATTTCATTCAACCAAAACTATCTTAATTGATAACTCAGTAGTTAAAAAAAATAAAATAACAATGCTTGATATAATCGTACAAGGTTCTTATCAAGATCATGTTACTGGCGATCTGTATGTTTTATCAAATGGAACTGTTTACAAACTATATGGTTCTACTGAAATAACAGAGACTTCAACATGGAAATGGAAGAGTGGAAAGATAATATCTCCTGGCGGTAATAGAATATGGGATCCAAACATTGATGTAAAAGGTTCTGGAACTATCATAGGGAGACTATTTTTTGATGGCGTACAAGTAGGAACTGACTTTACATTTGATTGGTCTACTGAGTTTGGTAGATACTTGCAATGCCCTGACGGTACAGATGGTAGAGAATTTCAGTTTGAACTTGAAGGTTCATTAAATGCTGAAGTTTCTAATATAAGATTCGAGGTTGCAGGGTGGCAATAGGAGAAACAATAAATAGGAATATAAACACTTCTCTTAGAATATTAACGAGAAGACTTGAAATATTAGAGGGTAAACTTGCTTCACCTCAGTTTGGTGGTAAATCTCTTAGAAACATAGGAGCAAACGCCAACACTAAAAGAGCATTAAGGAATAATGAAGAAGAAGCATTAAACTTTAAAACATATAAAGTTGTATCTGCTGATTACACAATACTTTCAGATGATAGTTATATAGAGTGTACAAGTCCAATAAATATAACTCTATTGGCTTCAACATTAATGGAGAGACAAGAACTTAATATTTTAAATACCTCATTAGGTAATGTAACTATAATTGGAACAGTAAACGCAAGTACAGATAACAAAGTATATAGAAATAATAATGTAAAATTATTTGCATCACCGAGTTCTGGATGGAGAGCAGTATAATGAAAAAACTATTTTTACTTTTATTAGTAATATCACTTTTTGCAACACCGATACAAGCATCTTATATAAACAGATTTATACTTCAAGATGAAAGTGAAAACCTTGTAGGTGTAACAAGTAATGCTCTTGATGTGAATATAGCAGGATCAACAGGAACATCAGATGTCACTATTGTTGATTCACTTGGAAATGCAATAGATTCTCAGCCTGATGCAGATGGTGATTATCATCTCGGAGTAGCTTTAATTCAATCGATCATTTCTTCAACTAATAATTATACAGATACAAACCTTGCAAGCGGAGCAACCTTTACGGGCACAGCAGATGAAACATTTGGAATTAATGGAATCCAGGTTTATCACTTTGCAGATCGTGATTGTATAATTTATATAGACCAGAGTTTAGATGCCACAAATTGGGATATATGCGATACTTTTGAATGTTTAGCTAATAATGCTTGCAGTAGAACTTTTGCAAGCGTAGCTCCTTATTATAGAGCTAGAGTAACTAATACTGACTTATCAGCAACAACGGCTTTAAGATTTGCAACAGGCATGGCACCTGTTATATCTACACTCCCAAGATCTTTGACAGACGATGACAGAGTAAAGGTAGAATCAACCATAACAGGTAAAATAAATTCAGACAGGCACGCTTGGATTTCTCCAACAAACACATTGAATGTAAATGAAAATTCTGGAATAGTAGGCACAAACTTTGATGGAACTTTGAAAGATCCTAATTTTTGGACTGAAACAGTAACAGGTTCAGGTGCCGTAACACAAACAGGAGAAATTAAACTTACAACCGGAGTAACTGCGAATTCAACAGCTAAATATAATTCTGTCAGAAGTGGTAGATTTGTTGTAGGTTCCGCTTTAATTTTCACAGGTGCTTATAAATTTAATGATGCCCTGGTCGCTGACAACATTAGAAGATGTGGAGCCTATGATGTAGATGAAGGCTTTTTCTTTGAATTAGATGGTTTAACCCTCAATGTAGGTTCAAGAAAAGTTACAGTAGACACATTAATTAGCAGTGGTGATTTCAATGGTATATATGGACCAAATTTTATTATAGATCCTGCTGTTTATTATAAACTTGATATTGAGTGGACTCCAATAGGTGCATTTTATTATATAAATAATAAGCTTTTACATAAATCTGTCGGTGGTCATTTGACAAAAAGATTAACTCAGCCAATAACTTTTGAAAACATTAACAGTAATGGAAACATAATAGATGTAACTTTTGACTGTTTAGGTGTTGTTATATCTAGGGAAGGAAAACTTAGAACGGCATCAACATATAAATATATCAGCGGAGCAGCAAACACTCTTTGTAAGGTTGGGGCAGGAGATTTACATTCAATTAATGTTACTAACAATTCAGGAAGTGTAACCGTTTATGATGGCACAAGCGCAGCAGGAATAATAATAACAACCATAGATTCATTGAAAGTTCAAGGTAGTTTTCTGTTTGATGCTCCTTTTAGCACAGGATTATTTATTGTGACAACGGGATCTGCAATAATAACTGTAACTTATGAATAATATTTAAAATAATCACAAATAAATACCAACGAAGAAATGAAAGGAGCTTAATATGTCAGTATTGGGAATAATAAGTATGGGAATAGATGCTGTTAATGCTTGGAACGCAGGAAAAGATGCAAGAAAAATGGCAGGAGCATCCGCTGATGCCGCTATTACATCACAAGCAATGGCGGATCTTCAATATAGCACTACAAAAGAATTATGGACTAACTATAAAAAGAATATTGAACCTGTAGATAATTATTTAGTTCAAAAGAAAAAAGAACTTGTAGAAGCAGGATTTGAAGCAAAAGATACAACATTTAAACCTGACTATCCAGATGATCTTCCAGGACTCAGAGAACAAGAGGAAGCTATTAACAAAGGTTATGACTCTACACTTGCTAATCTCAGAAGAGATATGGCTACAAGGAATCAGTATGAACCTACATCTTCTGCACTTGGAAAGTCTCTTGAATCTTCAGCAGGATTTAGAAGAGCATCGGATATAGGGCAAGCAAGAAAAGATGATATCAACAAACAAGCTCTTTGGGATATAGAAAGACAAGATAAAGAAATTCAGAATGTATCTAACTGGTTACAGCTTATGCAAGGCATACCTTCATCTGGTCAATCTGCTCCTGTATCTGCTATAAGTTCTGCATCGAACAGTTTGAACAGTAGATCTAATTCATTAAGAAATGCTGCTAACACCGCTCAAAGTAATGCTAATAGTTCTTTTGAAGGTATAGGCAGTTTTCTCAGTAACATGACTCGGAAAAATTCGGGATCATCAAGTTCATCAGGATCTTCAGATTTTGATTTTGGTGCTTATAATAATTTTGACTCAAGTCTTGGTACAAGAAATATTTCTTATTAAGGAGTTTGATATGAGTTTTGCAAAAGGGCTTGCAGGTATTGCAAGAGGATATATGAACGCTGAAAATCAGCGCATGACAGAAGATAGAAAAAGAAAACAATTTGAATCTGATAGAGCTTATAACGAAGAAAAATATCAAGGCAGATTAGCAGATCAGAGACGATACAATGAAGAAAAACAAAAAGAAGATCGCACTTATAGAGAAGGTCAGCAACAGTCACAAAGAAAATATCAAGAAGGTAAAACTAAAAGTTCAAGAGAATATGAACAAGAAAAGTTTGAACGAAAAGTATTAATCGATGTTGCAACTAAATTACCTCAAGTGTATAAAGATGCTTTTAATCAAACTGGAAGTTATGAAGCTGCTCAAAAAGAAGTAGATAATGTTGTTGCCATGTATAAAAAAAATGGTGTTAATGTTCCTGAAAGTGACTTTTCACAATTTCAGAGTGACGGTAAAGTATATATGAACACTCCAAAAGGTAGACTTTCATTTATTCCAAAAGAAGTTATTGAAAAAGGAATGAATGAAGATATAGACAAATTGTTTACAAAAGAAGTTGCTTCTACTGTAGAGGGTGCAATGAGTTCTGTCATGGGTATAGATCCAAGCACAAGTAAAGCAACAGGCAGTATGCTTTCAAATGTAGATAGACCTCAAACTAAACTTGACGGTTACCAAAAGACTCTTAAATATGAGGGTTCTGGTACAGAGGGTATGCCTAAAAGCACAAGAGAAAAGATCAATGATGTTAAGCTTCAAATTGAAGAATTAAGATTATCCAAAGCTAAAGGTGAACTTAGTCAAGTCGTTGAAAACAGAATGATTGAAATATCTAAAAGATTGAATGTACTCTACAAAAGGATGATTGATCTCAAAGAAGGTTCTCCTGGTAACATAAAAATTCAAGAAGAAATAGAAGGTTTAAAAGCTGAACTTGAAAATATATCAGCAGGATCTTCAGAAAAAACTCCTGTTGTAGGAACTTTAGCAGGGGGAGTAAAAAACTTCCTATGAGTGGTTCTAACGCCCCTATATCAAGACAACCGTCGACAGGAACGCTTGATGGTGGTAGAATTGAAACAACACCTTCTACTTCTGAACAGCAAAGTAAAAGAAGAAAATCTTTCTTTCAATAATTTTCATTCAATAAAACGGATTAGGACTTAAAACATGGCTTCATCAAGATATGTATATGATAAATTAATGGCTAATGAACCTGCATTTAAAGCATTAACAGAACAGGAAAGACAGACTGCTGCTGATGATATAGCAAACCAAAGAACTACACAAGAAGAGTCTCCTGAACCTGTACAGGGTGGTTTAAGTAGTATTCAAAGAAATCAATCTTTGCCTTCTTTAAGTGAATCTATATCTTTACCAGAGTTATCACAACCTCAACAGCCACAACAACAGCAAGTACAACCTGATAATGAAACAAACTCTATATTTATGAATGGTCAGAAGACTGTATTTGGCGGTGATGAAACTGCTGTAAAGAATGTTATTGATTACGATGATACAATAGACTTTGTGGATAAGTTCAATCCATTAAAAGAGAAAGGTATAGCTCCTGAAAAGGCCGCTGTATCTGCTTTTGCTTATGGAGCAATAAAGAATAAGATACAGAATGTTTCTCTCAAAAAACTTTTACAGACAGGTAGAGAAACTTTCAAACAGAGACTTAAAACATTAGTTCCAACTGCAACAGATAATGTAGTTGATAATATGACCAACAATGCTTTTAGAAGAGTTGCAAAGGGTGATGTGACATTGAATGATTTTTTTGTAGAAGCAGGACAGACTAACTCTGTAAATGCTCCTACAATGGAATCAGTACAAGTAGATGCTTCACAAGGCCCTTCTGCATCAACAGCAAGAGAAGGTAAAGATATTGCTGAGTTCATATATAAGAATGTAAAAGCAGATGAAAGTGATAGAAAGTTTGCTTCTAAAAACTATTATGAATACTTGATGTTCCAAGATGAAAACAATCTTATTAATGAAAATGAAAAAGTAAAGCTTGATTACATAAATACTAAAATGGATATGTCACTTGATATAGCAGATGATAATGAATATGAAATATCAAAGAAGAGTTTGATGAATGATATATTCAATATTATACCTGAGAAGTCTATGCAATCTTTTGAATATCGTGGTGATGTAAGAGAGAGTAAAATTGAACAAGTTTCTGATAATGTTGAAGTTAAGGATGAAGAATCGTTAGATACTGACCAATATTTTGATGTCAATAATATGGATCAATATGATGATGCTACAATAGCACAAGCAATGTCAGTTCTTGGCAAGAGAGCATCTTCTATACTTGGGGATTTTCTTCCTGCTAAAATAGGTTCTACGATAAAAGGTAAAGATGTAAAACTTGAAGATGTTGGAGCGATAGATAAATTTATTGCCCGTAATATGAAAGAGGGAGCTACAACAAGAACTCTTACACCTGAAGAAAGAAAGAAAGTAGTTATACCATTACCTTATGTAGATGATATAACTCTTGGAACAGTAGAAGATGCTGCTGAAAGTCTTGCTTTTTCTTTATCTAATTTACTTGTAACAGGTAGTGCAGCTTTAGTTGGTTCAGCAATAGGAGCAGGAGAAGGTTCTCTTGTGAGTCCTGGTGTTGGAACTGCTATTGGAGCAGGTCTTGGCCTTGTAGGTGGTATTGCTTCTACTAAGAGACAAATAGAAAATGATTTTCTTAGAGATATGAGAGCAAGATTTTTAGAAGCAAATCCTGGTCCTATAACTCCTGAGTTAAAAGAAAAATGGAATAAAACTAAAAAACTTTTAGATAAACACGCTGAGTTTAGAGGTTGGTGGGAAGCAGGGCCTGAAACAGTTGGAAATCTTTTAACAATGGGAATGTTCAGACTTCCTGTTGGAAAAGCCATAGGAGCGATTCCTGGACTTAAAAGTGATACAGCTAAACTTATAGGCAGTGCATTAATAAAAACAAGCTTTGCACAGAGTACAGAATTACTTGGAGAAACAGTAACAGAAGTAAAGCAATCTGAAGATGATGCAAAACTTGGATTAATAAAGAAGCCTCTTACATATAATGAAGCTTTCAAAAGAGTTGCACCAGGAACTATAATTCAAGGATTACTTTCAGCAAGCGGCGGTAAGGTTACTACAGAATTAGAATCTAAAATAAAAAAATACTTTCCTAAAAAAGATAAAAATAAAACTAATCAAACTGATAATGAAAAACTTGACAAACTACAAGCACAAGAAGCTGACAGAGGTGTAGAAGTAGACCTTACTGAACAAACTAAGCCAGAAGTAATAGCAGAAGATATTGATAATCTTGATGCTTTATTTGCAGAAGCAGAAGCAACATTTGAGCCTGCTGAAACAGAAACTAAACCTGAAGTAGAACCTGTTGTTGACAAAGTGCAACAAAAACCTGTAATTGAACCTATACAAGAAAAAATACAATCAGAAACAAAAATAGAATCTGTTAAAGAAGATATTAATGTAAAAGAAAAACCTCTTGTTGAAACAGTTAAAGACAAAGTTGAACCTAAGAAAAAAGAAATTATAAAACCTAATGAAAAACAAATAAAAATTATTAATATATTGAAGAAAACAACATCATTATTTAAACAAAATTTTTTATCCTCAACACCAGAAGCTATAAAAAAATATATTGATAGTTTAAAAGATTCATTAATGGTTGGCGAAGAATTAAATATTAAAAATGTTGGAGTAAATACTGATAAATTAAAAACTTTTATGAGTAATCATATTAAAAAAATTATTAAAAAAACTGGTGTAAGTGATGGCGATATTAATATTATATATAAAAGACTTACAGATGAAATAAATAAAGCAGGAAATGAACTTGTTCCTATAAAAAATTTATTAGATAATGTTATAAAAAAAGCGTCTAATGAAATAAGAACTGGAACAGTACAAGAAAACATAAATAGAGAAGCAAGTTTAAGTTTAAAACAAAATAAAAAAAAATTAAAATATTACCAAGGAGAAATTGACGCTAATTTAAATAGAACTAAAGAATATAAAAAAGAAATAAAAGAATATAAAAAAAGAAAAGAAAATTATAAAGGGCAATGGGATAGTTCAATAAAATTAAGAGAAAGATTTATAAAAGAAAACAAAAATAGATTAGTTGAATATAAAGAAAAAATAGAAACATTTAATAAAAAAATTAAAGAATTAAATATTGAAACAGGTAAAATTATAGGGAAAACTAATTTTGATATAGAATCTAAAAAAGAAGTAGAACCAGTACATGAAACAGCGATTTCAAGAGCAATGAAGTTAGCAAAAGAAAAGAAAGCTAACAAGAAACCTCTCGTTGAAGCTGTGAAGACTAAAGTAGAAGCTAAAAAACAAAAGACTATAATCACACCACAAAAACAAGAAGTACAGCCAGAAGCTAAAATAGAGCCTGTTAAAGTTAAACCTACACTCAAAGAAACAGTTAAGCAGAAAGTGGCAGTAAAGAAAGCTGATAAATATACTTTTGATATTCCAAAAGATAAGTTTTCAATATATAAAGTAAACACTCCTAAAGGTGTTAAGTATGCTGTGAAATTGCCAAAAGAATTATCACAAAGTTTCAGTGATCCGTTTTATGATACTATTGAAATTGCTGAAAAAGAACAAACATTTGAAATAGAAAAAGAAAAGCGTAATATTGCTTTTAATAAAAAACAAGAAATAATTAAAACAGAAGAAACAATAAAGAAAAAAGAACAAGAAAATGTAGATGGCTTTGATAAAGATATGCCTAAAATGCGCAGAGGTCAAGTTATAAAAGCATTAAATAAAATGTTTAATTTTGATGGCAAACTAATGACAAGAAAAGAAAAGGTTAGAGAACTTGTAAATGACAATGCTAAAATAAGCGTAGAAGAGGTTGATAAAATTCAGCCTATGACAAGGTTGGCATCTAACAGAGCGAATCAAAGAGAGCAAGACGCTCATGAACAGAGAATAAAAGATTCAGGTAAGAAAAAAATATATTATGTAGGTGGATATGATTTAGGTAAGACTGCTTATGACTATGCTAATCATCTGATGGAGAAAAAAACATCTGTTGGTGATATGAGTGAAAAAAACGTTACATCAAAAGGTAATTTAATAGCAGGTGAATACTATGGTAAGAACTTTCCTGAAAGTTTTATATCTAAATTAAAAGAACTGTTATCAGGTGTTCTTCCTAAAACTCCAAAGAAAAAAGAAGATAAAATAATAATTCCAGGACTTGCTAAAGTTATTGATATAGATGTTACTCCAATAAAGAAAAAAATTAAAAAGTCAAATAATCCTATTGAAGAAATAATAATTCCTTTTGCAGATAAAACAAGAGAAAAAATTCAATATTCAGGAGTGTTCTTCGATAAAAAGAATCAAAGAATACAAGCAACCAATGGTGGCATTTTCATTACTGTAGAAGCAGATGTAAAAGAAGGTGGCATTTTTGAAATAGATAAAAATAATAAAAAACTAACAGGTAAAAAATTAAATGCTGAGTTCCCTTATGCATCAGAAATAATTGACAATTCAAGCAATCAAAAATATAAACAAATGAAAACAGACGATCTTTTAGATAAAGCAAGAGGTATGTCTGCTGTTGAAAAACTTTTACAAAATAAAGACGATGTGTTAGCTAAAATAAAACAAGGTGATTTAGAACTTCGTATAAATCCAAATAATTTGCAAAAGGCATTAGAAACTTTTAAAAAGTTAGGAATAGATGAAATAGAAGTTTCAATTAAAGAAGCCTATGAACCTATGAGAATAAGAGACGCTAACAATAAAAAAAATATAGCTTTTATAATGCCTATTAGAAATTCATTCGCTAAGGTTACTACTTCATTTGACTTGAATAATCCTACTGGTAAACAAGACACTAAGCTACAAGCAGTTGACAAAGATATAGATGATACTTGGAATAAGTTAAATAAAGAAAATAATAAAAGATTAGGTATGAACCCTTTGCCTTCATTAAAAGCAACAGTGCTTACAACAAAACTTGTTTATAATTATGCTAAAAAAGGAATGTATATATTTGAAGATATAATTAATGATTTAAAAAATAAATTTGGAGTTGTGTCAGAAAAAATAAAAAATAATATCAAAAATATTTTAAGTAAAAGTCCTATAAAAACTAAAAGTGGAACTAAAATAAAAAGATATAAAAATATAGTAGGAAAAGAAATTGGTGGTAAAATTTATGTTCATAAAAAATATGCAGATAAAGTAATTCCAAAACAATTATTAAATAATGCTAAAAAAATATTAAATGAATCAAATCCAGAATTTAAATATAACGCTATATCTTATGATAAAAAAACTGATACAGTAAGATTTGATGAAGCCCCTGATTTTAACTCTGCAACTGAACCAACTATAGGTAATTATATTTCAATTACACAAAATAAAGAAGTTTCAAAAGGAAGCAGTAATTCTATATGGCATCATAAGTGGTTATGGGTAACTGATGATTATAACGGATTTAATGTTTATGACAGTAAAAATAGAAGCAGATATTGGCTTTCTAAAATAAATGGAAAAGCAAGTGGTTCTAAAACAATATTTGAACAACAATTAAAAGCTAATGACGAAAATAAAGAAAATGAAATTTTTACAGATACTTTTTCAGAACAAGCAGGAAAAACAGCGAGACCATGGAAAGTAACAAAAACATACAAAGCGGCTTTAGAAATAATAAAAGATGGAGATAATGTTCTTGATTATGGTTCAGGACCATTTCAAAAAGTTAAATCCTCTGTAAAGTCTAAAGGTGGAAAATATTTTGCATTTGATAGATATGGGAATATAGGAGATATTTCTTTTTTAAAAAACAAAGATGTTGTAATGGGAAGTAATGTTTTAAATACTGCTGTATATGCAGATAATCCAACAAAAGCATATCATGAAGCACTTAACGAAATGGCAAGTGCATTAAAACCAAATGGAACATTAGTTGTAAATATGCCTTCGTCTGGCCCACAGGCAACATGGATGAATTCTATAGGTCTTGAAAATGATTTAAAAAATATTTTTAAAAATGTAAAAAGAAAAGGTGAAGTTGTTTTTGCATCTGGATTAAAAGAAAAATCAATAAGAAATATTAATATTGACAAAGAAATAGAAAATGCTTGGAAAGAAGTTAAGAGGGCACAAGGTAAAATACTTGGCGGTTTAGTACCAATGAACGCACCGCTTGTTAAAGCTTCTGTTAAGCTCATTAAAGCTTGCTTTAAAAAAGGTATATATAAACTACAAGACATAACTAAAAGTGTTCTCAGTAGAGTTACAGCAGATAAAAGAAACGATTATATAAAAGGATTAAAGCAAGCAATGAATCAGCTCATAGATGATCCTAACACTGATACATCTAAAGTTGGTATGACTAAGGATGAAGTTAATGCTTATGATCCTGATAAAGTTGTAGAGCCTATTAAGATTGATACAAAAGAAATAAAGAAATCTGAAGTTAAGAAAACTGAAAAGATTGAAACTAAACCTACTGGAAATATAGAAGATAACAGAGTGTTTAAGTCTCTTGAAAACTCAAGACAGCTTTCTAAAATAAAAAGAAAAATAACTGCAAAGAAAATTTTTAAATCATTAAAAAGAAACTTAATTGATGAATCAGGCAATTTAAAAGATAAACTACTTGAAACTCCATTAGGTAAAAAAGCAGTAAAATATCAAGAGTTAATGGCAGGTGCTACTTCAAAGGCTGAACTTCAAATAGATAAAGCTCACAACGATATATATAAAGATCTTACGAAAAAAGAAAAGACAAATTATTTAGATACTTATGTTTTTGCTAAAAGGTCTATTGAAATATTGAAAAGAAAACCTAATTTTACAGTACAAGCAAATGCTTCCATAGCAGAACTTGAAGCTTTAATAGATGAAATACCAGATAATGTTATGAAGAAAATAGAGTCTAAGGCAAGTATTTATTGGAAGACACTTGATAGTCAATTAAATCAATTAAAAGAAGCAGGACTTATTACAGAAAAAGGAATTAAAAGATTAAAAGAAACAGGTGAATATTATTCTCCAAGAGAAGTTCTTGATTATATAGATCCTGACGGAACTTTTTATGATGGCAATGGAAAAATAACTATTCCTGATAGTGGTATAAAAAAACTTACTGATGAAGGTAGTTTAAGACTTGTAGAAACTGACACAGCATATTTGCTCACATCTGTAATATCAAGAACTCAAGCAAGAATATCTAAAAATAAAGCAAATGTAGCATTATATGAAATGGCAAAATCTAATCCTGATAACGAAATAGTTACTATTGCTAAAAAAGATGAAGACCTTCAACCTGGATTTGAAAAGATAAGTGTTATGATAGATGGTAATAAAGAACAATTAATTATGCCATCTGACTTAGCTGTTGAGTGGGTTAAAAGTAATCCTATATTAAATTCTTTTCAAGCCGAAGTATTAAGTTTAGCAACAGGAACTAAAATTTTAAAAACAATGGCTACTGGTATAAATCCTGAATTTGTAATTACAAACATGCCAAGAGATATTGCACATATATTTTTATCCACAAATGAATTTTCTCCAACATCTCCTATTGCCGCTGCTCAAATGGCAAAAAGACTTTCAGAAGTATTTTCAGATGCAATAAAAAGAAAAGGTCGCTATATTGATTTTATAAACGAAGGTGGTGGAATGGGTTTTCTTACACATCAAGGTAGAATTTTTGAAAGAAATATAAACTCAGAAATATCTAAAATCCAAGATGTATTAGGCTATTCAGGAGAAACTTCAGAAATACTTACAAGATTAGCATTAAGAGAACAAGCACTTATAAATATTGCAAAAGAAAAAGGTGTTAAAATTTCAGAGCTTTCATTAGAAGATAGAGAAGAAGCAACATGGATAGCAAGAGGCTATCTTGATTTCTCTCAAGGTGGTAGAATGGCGAAAGCTTTAAACAGTGGCCTTCCATATATAAATGCAAGGATTCAAGGCACAAGAGGTATTTTTAGGGCTTTTAAAGAAAGACCTGTTCAAACTACTTATAAAGCGGTACAGATTGGAATTGTAAGTTCTCTTCTTTATATGTTGAATTTAGGAATAGATGAAGATGAATATGATAAAATATCTCCTTCTGATAAAAGAAATTATTTCAATATATTAGTACCTAACAGCGATTATAAAGATAAAGAAGGAAACAGTAGAAAAGTTTATGTAAAAATAGCAAAAGACCAAGGACAAAGAACTATAAGTTATATATTTGAAGCATTGACCGCGAAAGCGTTAGGAAAAGAAATTGATGTAAACCAAATAGTTGAAACAATTAAAGACCTTTCACCATATATACCTTCTCAAGATTTACCTCCATTCGTAGATGCTTTTATTTCTTATGGTTCAAATATAGATTTTTGGAGAGGTCAACCTATTTGGAAAAAAGAAAAAGTAGAAGCAGGTGCAGAACAAACTTCTTATACACATCCTTTTTTCAGAGCTATAGGAGATAAAACAAACTTGTCTCCTAATAGATTAAAAGTTGCTCTTGAACAAGTTTTCACATCAGGAAATATTTATACATCAGCAGCAGATTTAGCTTGGAATAAACTTTTCGGGAAAGACAAAATAGATGATACTGTAATTCAGAATAAAATATTAAACTTTCCTTTTATACGCAAATTTATGAAAAAGACTGATTCTTATAATAAATATCAAAAGAAAATAGATGAAGCTAAAATTAAAGCTAATACAAAAAAATATAGAAACACACTTAAATTAGATGATATGATTCAAGATTATTTCAATGAAAGAAAAACTAAAGAAGAGGTAAATACTTTTATAGAAAACCAAGAGACTCCTTTAGAAACAAAAAGATTGAAAAGAAGGTTTTCTGATAGTGAAAAGTTAAAAGATATTCCTGATAGAAGATGGTGGTTTGGAATTAAAGAACTCTCTCCTGAAATAAAAGCACAACAGTTTTGGTTAAGATGGTCTCAATCAAATGATGCTGAAAAGAAACAGTTAAAAGAAACATTAGATAAATTTCCTGGAATGAAGTCTAAAAGGTTTCTTAAAGCTTTAAACGCAAGAACTGAAAGAGATGAAAAATTTGAACAGGCTTCTAAAAAATCTGGTAGAATTAGAACAACAAGGCGAAGAGTGAAAAGAAGATAATATAATAAAGTAAAGGAATAAACATGGCTACAATGACTTTAGCAGACATGATTGAAAAAGTTGCCTACGCTATCCATGATCCGAATCATCAACGATTTACAAAGAAGCAAATAAGAAATGCTATTGCTGATGAAATGACATGGTACTGTAAAGATCTTGGAATCTTAAAGAAGATATCAAAGTTGATTATCTTTACTAAGGGTGTTGCTATTTACAAGATAGCTTCTGACTGTATGGAAATAATCAGAATGAAGATGGTTGGATATAGTGGACAAGTTATAAGACCAACTACACAAGAAATTATTGATATAAACCAAAGTAACGGTAATGCTTATGGCTATGACTTTGAAAACAATTATGACGAAAGCAACCAGGGAACTCCCTCATACTTTCTAAAAGACACAGTGGAGTATGGATATATAAAACTGTTTCCTATACCAAATTTAAGTGGTGGTGCTACTGTTGATGGAGATTATGGTGCAGCAAGTGTTATTACAGTAGGTGGAGAAGTGGTAGACACAGAAGGTGAATATGGTATTCCAAGATACCTCACTGATGATTCAGGTACATTCATAGAAGCTGATACAGGTGCTATGTCAACAGATGGCGATGTAGGGGCTCCTGTATTGTTTGCTGCTGATAATGGTGGAGCATTGTATGATTATTACAAAACAGCAAGTGTACCTGCATGGGCTACAACAGCTGATGATGCTAACCTTACTGAAGTTGTAGTAGATACTGTACCAGACTTTATGTTAAAAGATTTTGAATTACTTGCTGCAAGTAGCATACTCAGAACTTCAAGAAAGAAAGAAGATAAAGAAGAAGCTGCTTATTATGCAATGGAATTTAAAAGAGAAAAACAACAAACAAAAAGAGTTAAAAGCAGCTTAGCTTCATTACATAATAATTGTACTCCTATGTAGGGAGTTGAAAGGGTTTAAAATGAAAAAGAAAATACTATCATTTATTTTGATTACTTTTATGATTGCAAGCATTTCAAATGCTGCAGTAGTAAAAGACGGTAAGAGAGAAGAAACTTTTAATAACATAGTTACTTCTGTATTAGCTGTAACTGGCAACGGAACTATCGGTGGTAGTCTTGCAGTGACAGGCGCAGCAAGTGCAGGTTCTATGCTTGTTGAAACATCAGGTGCAGCAAAGTTAGATCTCAATGATACAGCAGGTCTAAGATTTAGAATATACTCTGAAAATGGTATAGGACTTAGTTTTTTAGATGTTACAAATGCTGCGTTAAGAATGTTAATAGGACCAACAGGCGATGTCAATATATATGAAAAATTAACAGTAGCAAAGAAGCTGACAGTATCTTCTGGTGGTGCTGATATTAGTGGCACTCTCACAACAGGTGGAAGTGTTGATACCACTGGTCAACTAATTGTAGGATCAAGAGGTGGTTTGGATGAAGATGTTATAACAGAACGATTTGATATTGCGACAGGCGGAGTTAAGGGACTTTTAACAGTAAATGATATAGTTGGTCCTTCTGATATTTTTAGACAAGATTTATTATTTGATGGAACTACTATGAGTCTATCTTTTAATAGTCTTTATAACACTACTGATGGATATAACTCTTTTGAGATTCTGAAGTTGAGTGGCGATAAGTCCGCTACATTCGGTGGCACTCTCACAACTGCCGACAAGCTGACAGTATCTTCTGGTGGACTCGATGTAACAGGCACTATAACGACATCAACAGGTGCAACAGGTTCATTCACCACGGTAGACGGCAAAACAGTAACAGTAATATCTGGCATAATAACAGCTATTGTAACACCATAATTAATACGAGGAGAATAAATAAAATGATTAAAAAAAACTGGATAATACTTTTTATATTTTTATCAATAATAGGATTATCTTCTGCTAAATCTATAACTGCATATTTTACACAACTTGCACTTGAAGATTTGTATGTAACATCTGGTTCAACAGTTTCTGCTACAGATAGTCATGGACGAGCATTTAAGAGTCCATCAGGCACAGCAAGAACTATGACTCCTATTAATCTTCAAAACATTGCAGATCAAGCAGGTGAAACATATCCACCAGAAGTAGTTAATAAATATTGGCACACTGTAAAAGAAGCTCCTTATAGTGCAACAGGAGACGGAACAACTAACGATTATATAGCCATAAATTCAGCTATAATAGCAATAGGTTCAGATAACGCTACTCTCTATTTTCCTTCTGGTAGTTATTACACAACGAATAATTTAAGTTTTGGAAATAATATAGAACTTAGATTTGACGAAGGTGCAAGTTTAAAGCCTGCTTCAGGAATTGTAATTTCTGTAGGTGGAAGTATAACAAGTACAAATACAAATATACTTGATATATCTTTAAGCGGTTCATTTACTTTTGGAACACAAACAAGTTTAGAAATAATACCTCAATGGTTCGGTTTTTCTTCTTCTGCTACTGCAACTGTAAATACAACAGCATTGCAAACTTCATTAGAATTAGCTCAAACTCATGGAAAACTTAAATTATTACCAGGAAACTATCTTATAAATGACACTATAACTGCATCTTTTACTGCAACAGCAACACAAGTAAATTTAATAGGTTGTGATGGTTTCATACTTACATGGTCTGGTTCTGGAAGCAAGCCTGTAATAAATTTTAAAGGTGTTACAGGTGGAGGATATTATACCACTTGTACTATTGAAAATATTAAAATAGTAAATGGAAATTTAGCTTCTGACTTAATAGGGATTCAATTAGGAACATCTGGCGTATCTAATGCAGGTGTAGGAAATGTAACAATAAATAAAAATGAAATAATTGAATGTGCTAAAGGAATAGTTAATTATTTTGAATCAGATGAAATGTCATGCAAAGAAAATTATATTGCTAAATATACTACAACTGGCATTGAAAGTTACAGTAACGCTTTAGTTATAGAAAAAAATCATTTACAAGCAGGAGCTACTTCGAGCATAGGAATAAATGTAGAAGGAGCATCTGTATATATAAAATCTAATATTATTCAAAGCTCAGAAGGAATAACTGGAATACAATTAACTGATGTATATGTTTTTTCTGTTAATGAAAATTATATTGAAGCACTTGCTTCTTGTTTAGGTAAAGAGGCTATAAGTCTTATTAATTGTAATTCAGGAAATATTTCAGAAAACAAAACAAATGGCATGGTTGGTGGAACAATGTTGAAAATAGATGCTACTTGTGAAAATATAACAATAGGGGCAAATAGACACACCATCAGTGGAGGTTCTGTAACTTTAACAGATATAGATTCAAGTGCTATTCAAATATCCTTTATAGGAACATTTTCAAGTTCTGCTGGATGTGACTTTCCAGATAATGTAAATGTTAGATTTAAAGCTGATATTCCTGAAAATTTTACAACAGGCACAGGCTCAAGAACTGTATCTAAAATTTTTAATTCTATAGGTGGAGATAAATCTGCAGCTTGTTATGGCTCTTTTGTAAATATTTCTGGCATAAGTACGAAAACTATTTTTACAGCGGTTGCAGGTTCTTGTTATATAGTGCATGCATCTCAAGGTGTAGAGGATTATGCAGTTTCAGGAATAGTTCATGTTCCTTTAACTGGTTCTACTGCTGAATATACTGAGCTTCAAAAAACTAACGCAAACTTAATTATTTCAACAACTGGTTTAGAAGTTCAAGCAGAAAACGGAATAAGTGCAACCAGAACAATACAATATGGAGCAATAAGAATATATTAGTAAACAAAACATAGAAAGATTTAACAATGACAAAACTAACGATAATACTTAAAACAATACAAGAAATGATTAAATCAGGCATACCTTGGTATGTATGGTTGTTCATATTTGTAATAGCTTCAGTATTCTCTATTCCTGCAATTATATCCTTTTACACAGCATATAAGATTAAAAACGCTCCATGTATGAATAGTAAGATGTCTTGTGCAGATGCAGTTATGACTTCAGATATATTCATTTCAATAAATAAAATTGCTCCTGCTATATCTGAAATGCAAAGAGATGTTAATATTTGTAAGGATAAACTAAAAGAAATGAGAAACGATAATAATAGTTTTAATTCTCATGTACAGGATTTAGCTCTCTTAATGGCAAGGTTACAAGGCAGTCTTGATACCATACTAAGTCAGGGAGGTCGTAAATGATTGACTACGAAGCTGCTCAGTTAGGTGTCAGGAGCATGGATAAGCTTATAGAACATTATAAAAAGAAACATCCTGATAAGAATATGACTACTGTAATAATAAATGTTATTGCAAAACATCAAGATGAATGTGGTTTTGGAAGGAATGTTCATGAACAGTTACAGTCCAGAATGGTTTAAAATATTTGAATTAGTAGATAAAAAAACTTATGAAAAATATAAAAATAGACCTGATTATTTATTAAGATTTTTTGATCCAAGAATACTATGGACTATGGATTCTATCAGAAATCACTTTAAACGCTCTGTAACAGTAAATGATTGGTATTGGGGTGGTAATTATCAATATAGAGGATTAAGGCCTTTTAATTGCAAAATAGGAGCAATATTAAGTATGCACAAATATGGCAGGGCTATTGATTCTAAAATGGAGGATATGTCTGCTGAAGAAATAAGACAAGATATATTTAATAACCAAGATGCAGATAGATATAAATATATAACCAGGGTAGAAATGAAAGTTTCATGGCTTCATCTGGATACAAGTAATGTAGATATAAGTAAAGGTATAATAAAAATATTTCCTTAGGAGGAACAAAATGGGTTTATTTAGTTTTAATAATTTAAAGAATGGTGTAGCAAAGAAGGCAGTTGATTATCTTTTGAATAAGAAGGATGCTCTTAAAACATTGGGAGCTATGGCAATAGGATTAGTCAAAGAAGAGGTAATATCTTTCCTAAGAGATCCTAAGAGACTTCAGGATGCAAGAATAGCTGTTGTTGATTTTCTTAATGATTTCATAGACACCGAAAGTGAAAGACAGAACTATGTTGACGGACTTAAAAAGGTTCTTCCTTTTATTGATCCAAAAGATATAGACACTTACATGGGAATTGAAAAGATATCTCAGCTTAATGACTTCCTTCAGAAACTTGAATTTAATCTCAGAGAAGAAAGAAAAGAGTTGAAATGAACAAGGAACTTTTAACACAAGTATTTACAGAATCATCTAAAGACGGCCTGCTTGTTGTTATGACTGCTTTATTATTCTTTGCATATCAATTTAAAGATAACTTTAATCATTGTGCTTACTGCCTTACAGGAGCCTTTATAATAGCAATGATAAGAGTATTTTTGAAAACATATCTCTCTATCAAATATAAAAAGAAACTTTAAGGTGATATCATGGCAATAAAAAGGTTTAATGAGTCAGAAGAAGATTCTAAAAAAAGAGCAAAAAAAATAAACAATAAGTACAGCAGAAAGAAAACAAAAGCCGATCTAAAACAGATGCACAAAGAAGCATTTTATCAGAGAAAAAATAAAGCTCCTTTTTTCATAGAAGAATTGGGAACAAGATTTGATGATTTTGTTGATGGTTTTGAAAACAAAAGAGATCTTGAAAAGAAAGTGAACAAAACTCCAATGTCAGGAACACTGGCAGGAATAGTGAGAGAGCCTATGAAAAAGAAAAATAAAAAGAAAACAATGAAAAAATAACACTTTCAAGTCCACCACCTTTATACTATATTATATATTGCCTGGCATATCATGTGTCAGGCAATTCTTTTTTAAATAAAAAAAAATAAAGTGTTGACATAGGTTTTAATAGGTGATATAGTTGGTGTACTTGAGTGGTACTCAAGTGGTACTCAGGTGGTACTTGAACAATAAGAAAAAGGAGGTGAAATAGTGACCGACAAAGATGAAGACAACAAAATAAGAAAGGTTTTTCATTTAATGTCAGATACAGATGATTATGTGGAGAAACAAAGTAAAGAATTAGGTTTATCAAGAGGACAAGTAGTTGACAAGCTTGTACGAGAAAAAAAGAAAAGAGGAAAGTAAATGAGTCATGTATTAACAATTATTGCACAGAATGGTGGATCAGTACCTTATACAAGAAAAGAAAACAGCTTATGGCCTGGTGAAGAGTTTCAGGAACTTGACAATGGTAAAGAAGAGAAGACAGATGCAACAGGCAGAGTAGTAAAAGGAATTACAAAGTACGGTGTCATATGGGCCTCAATAGAAGGTTCAGGAAGATTCATAGGAAAATATTCAAAAATATCTCACATTAAGACTGTAGTTGAAATGATAAATGGAGCTTTTGATGATGAAGAGGAATACTTTGTTATGCCAACTCAGACAGAACTTAAACAGATAATTAAAGATACCAAGGGTGATGTTCCTGCATATTTTAGAAACTAAAAATGACAAAGCCACTTAAAATTATATGTCAGAACTGCTTTTGCATATTCAGAGACTATGAAGCTACCAATGGTTGCTTATCTCCACAGATAGATGTGAAGATGTGTCCGCAAAGATTGCTCTATCACAGGATAGCAGCGAAGATGAAAAGCATTAAGACAGGCAATGAAGGTAAGAGTCTTTGGTTAAAGGAAACAAGAAACTTTAAGAGAGAGTTTTTAACAAGGGTTAGAGAGGGATAGATATGAAAGTACATTATTTTGAACAAGAAAAAGCAGATGAAGATGATGGTATTTTAAATATGGCTAAAGCACAAGGGTATGTGCCTTGCACTTGTTTATTAGGTGGCAACACTGTAATGGGATTAGTTCTTTCTGGTCATAACCCTTGCAGCGGTTGTAAGTGTGATAGAGCTAAATGCAAAAGCGACTTTAAATCATGACAGATACAAGAATGAAAACCACTTATTCACTTTGGGCTTTATTCAAGAATTGCAGAAAGAAATGTGAAATAAGGTACTTGCTTGAATATGTGTCACCTGATAAGAATGATAATTTCACATACGGTACACTCATACATAACTGCTTAGAACACTGGTACAAGACTGACGAAAGAAACTTTGATGCTGAACTTACTGAAGCTGAATTGAAGATAGACCAAGAAATAAAATCTATTGCAATGATGGATGAATACTTAAATGTATATCCTACTGAAGATTTTAAAGTAATTGAAGTTGAATATGAGTTTGAAGATGACATTATTAATCCAGAAACAGGACACAAGAGCAGAAGCTTTAAACTTGGCGGTAAGGTAGATGGAATAGTTCAGAAACCTGATGGCACATACTGGATACTTGAGCATAAGACAGCAAGCACTATTGATGCAGGATATATCAGTAAGTTATGGACTGACTTTCAAATACTGCTCTATGCTTATTCCGTTGAAAGAACTCTTGACATCAAAATAGAAGGTATTATTTATAACATACTTGGTAAGTGTGGTTTAAAGATGGGTAAGGGTGAATCAGAAGCGGAATATCAGACAAGATACGATGTTCTTGTTGCTAAATCTAAATCAGGTAAGAGTTCAGCTAAACGAAAGATGTCAGAAACAGAAGATATGTTCTTTGATAGATGCACAGAGTGGTATCAGGATAAGTCAAATCAGGTATTTCATAGAGAGGAGATACTATTAGATAGAAATAGAATAAAAGAGCTTCAGATAGAATTATGGGATCTTACAAAGAGTTTCCTTGAAGCACAAAAGAGAGGAGTGTTTTATAAAAACAATACATTTTGTACTCAATTCAATAGTCTTTGTGAGTATTATCAATATTGTTCTTCAGGAGAGAACCCAATGATACTTGAGAACTTCTTTATAAAAAAAGAAGCACATGAAGAATTAACAACAGAAAAAGAAAAAGTATTTTAATGGGAGAACATTCTAATTATTTGATAGAAGAATATTACAATAATTTATTAGACGATAATTATGGATATCCCACAGAAGAAGATTATGAAGGAGATAAAATGTTACCAACAAAAAAATCAGAAATAATTACAGATTTCAGTCAGTATAGCATATTAATGTATGGAATAGCGAAAATAGGAAAGAGTACATTCTGTTCTAACGCAGAAAAAGCATTGTTCATTGCAACGGAACAAGGACTCAACACTCTTTCAGTATATAAGATAGATACATTAAATTGGCAAGAGTTCCTTGATGCTTGTGCATTGATAGCAGAAGGTAAGCATGATTACAAAACAATAATCATTGATACAGTAGATAATCTTTATACATTCTGTGAAGAATACATTTGTAAAAAGTATGGTGTTGATGCTCCTAATGATGGGGTTCTTAGTTTCGGTAAAGGTTCAGCACTTATACTTAATGAGTTCAGAAGAGTTTTGAATAAGCTTGCAAGTATGCCTTACGGACTCATAATGACAAGCCATGCTTATGACAAGGATGTAGATGATCGTACAGGCAAGTACACAAAAACAGTTCCCACAATACCAGATGCAAAGAAAAGCAGCCCTTACAGGTTTATTACAGGCTTTGTTGATATGATTCTATTCTGTTCACAGGAGAAGGCTAAAGTTGATGGAGAACTTAAAACGGTAAGAGTGATTAATACAAAACCTTCAATGAGTTTTGATGCAGGAGACAGATCAGGTAAGTTACCTGCTAAGTTACCATTGGACTTTAATAAATTCATAGCATACTTCAACACAGCAACAAAAACAAATACAATCACAACAAAGAAAGAGGTAAAATAATGTTAGATCTTACAGTTTATGATGAAATTTATGAAGCAACAGAAGTAGAAGAGCAGAAGACAGACTTTAAACCAATACCTGATGGCAATTACAATGTTATGATAATGGAAGCTGAACTTGAAGAAACCAAAGAGTCAAGAAAGCCTATGATTGTGCTTCAAATGAAAGTTATGGTAGGCAATCATACAAACAGAGTTCTTTTCAAAAACTCAGTTATCAATTCAGCAAAAAGCCTTAAATATATCAAGAAAGATTTTGCAGTATGTGGACTGAAACTTGATAAATTCTCAGATATTGAAAACAGAGTAAGTGAACTCATAGGACTTAAACTTGAAATTTATGTAAAAAATAAAGGTGAGAACCAGAATGTTTATATCAACAAGTGCATAGATGATATGTCCATTGATGAAAGTAACAGTATTACTTCAGGTTACAGTAATCCGTTTTAGCATAAACCATTGCAAGCGGTTTGACTTGCTATAATTAATATTTTTAGTGGCCTTTTAATATTAATTTAAATGTTCAGCTGGCAGTGGTGCTTTACTTGGTTCGATTCCAGGCGGCTGAGTTTGAAAGGGAGGTAAATATGGAAAAGCAATGCCGCCGGCATTTGTAAAAAGAATATAGGAGTGTGATATGATTACAAAAACATTTATATGTGATAAGTGCGGAAAATCAGTGGGTGAGACAGATCTCATCAATCTCAAAATCAATGCAAAACTGGTAACCAGCCGCAGTCAACAGCTTGTAGAGAAAGACATTTGTAAAGAATGTCTGAAGACCAAGGGTATCTTAACTGAGAGAAAAGAAGGTACTTCCTCTGAAGATCTAATGGTAAACAACGCCAAAACATTTAGAGACAAGTTTATAGAGCTCTTGAATGATCTCGAAGTGGTATTCGAGGAGTAGCTTATATTTCAGTCGGCTATGGTTAGCAACATCCCGAATGTTTCAGGTTCGATTCCTGGCGACTGAGTTTGAAAGGAGAATGTTATGAAAGAAAAAACAGAATATTTGATAATGGAACTATCTAATGTCACTTTGACTTGTCCTTTTTGCGGAAATACAGGACATATAGCTTTACTCGAAAACGAGTTTCAAAAGTTAGAACATGCTTTTGAAACAAGATTCTTTAATTTATATAACGCAATAAAATGCAATAAATGTTCAGCTAAGGGGCCAAGTATAAGCGGTGGGCGGTGTAGTTATGGCACGGTTGGGTACTATAGTGAGATAAAAGAAGCAGTTAAATTGTGGCAGCAGCAACTTAAAATTTTGTATAAAATGTAAAAATGCTTATGTTTCTCAGTTTGAAAGGGAGGTAAGCAATGAAAGTTTCTATCCTTGTTATAGTTGGCACTGTCGCGCGACGAACAGCAAGAGAAGGTAAAGATATTGCTGATAACACAAGTGCAAAAAGAGGTTAATCCTTGACTGAGTATCTTGCAAGTCGCATGGAAAAAGTTATTGCTTTAGAGGATGATAAGTAATGAATATTTTATCACTTTTTGACGGTATGAGTTGCGGACAAATAGCACTTAATGAGCTTGGCATAGATTATGATAATTATTATGCGAGTGAAATAGACAAATATGCTATGAAAGTTACTCAAGCTAATTATCCAAATACTATTCAATTAGGTGATGTTGTGAAAGCTTCTAATCATCTCGGGGTATTCCCTGATATGCTCGGTAAGATAGATTTGCTTATGGCAGGAAGTCCATGTCAAGGATTCAGTTTCGCAGGTAAACAATTAAACTTTGAGGATGATAGAAGTAAGTTATTTTTTGAATTTATTAAAATTAAAAATGCAGTTAAGCCTAAATATTGGTTGCTTGAAAATGTGAAGATGAAAAAAGAATATCAGGATGTGATTTCTAAATTGCTCGGCGTTCAGCCTATTCAGATTAATTCAGCTTTAGTGTCAGCACAAAACAGAAAAAGATTATACTGGACAAATATCCAAAATATATTACAGCCAGAAGATAAAAGTATTATGCTAAAGGATATAGTACATGAATATCTTGATGAAATATTGGATATCAATATTGACACTTTTAATATAAATCCATCTGGAAAAGGAATGAATGGAAATGTTTATTCTATAAATAAGCCTAAAAGTAATTGTTTAACTACAAATAAAGGAGAAGGTTCAAGAATGTCAGTTGCAATAGCTGAATATATTGTTCCATTTGATAAAACTCTTCAAATATTAGATAAAGAAGTTGAAAGAGGTAAAGTAGGTTATTTTAGAAAAGATTCTCAGGCTAATAGAGTTTATTACATACATGATAAGGCAGTAACATTATGCGGTGATGCAGGTGGTGGTGCAGCAAAGATGGGTCAGTATTTATTTGGTTGCATAACACCCGATAGGATAAACAAAAGACAGAATGGACAACGATTTTCAGATGGAAAGAAATTTTATACTCTTACAGCACAAGACAAGCATGGAGTTTTAATTGAAGGATATATAAGGAAACTTACACCGATAGAGTGCGAGAGACTTCAAACAGTGCCAGATAATTATACTAATCATGTCAGCAACTCTCAGCGTTACAAAATGCTTGGCAACGGTTGGACAATAGCAGTAATAAAGCACATACTTAAAAATATCATTTGACTGAAAACATTTAAAGCATTATAATATATATGTTTGGTAACAGGCAGGTGACGGCAAGCACCTTTTGCAAGGATAGGAAACAACGACATGAACAATAAAATTAATAGCCTTTTAGGGTATAAAAATATAGAGAAGACTTACTTGCGACTTGCCAAAATCGTTTCCGAGTCTTTTCTTTTTTTTATCCCTATTAGGCTTTTTTATTATCAGGAGGTTTGTAATGAATAAACTTACAGGAATTTTTTCAAAAGGATATGGCATTATTCCAAAGGCTTTTATGAAAGATAAAGAAATATCTAAAAACGCTAAATTGATAATGGCTTATTTCTTGTCTTTTACAGGAGGAGGTAAAATAGAATGTTATCCTAAAGTGGAAACTATAACAGAAGACTTAGGCATAGCAAGAGCAACTTTCTTCAAATCAATAAAAGAATTAGAGGAGTTAAATTTACTTTCAAAAGTTAAAAAAATACCAAATAGTCCTATACAATCTAACAAATATATCATCAAAATGATTGATTTTACTCAGAGTTCACCCAGTGAATTGCCAAGGGCAACGAATGTTACCACCCAGAGTTCAGCCAGTGAACTCTCCATACTTAATAATAACATACTTAATAATAACAAGCTTAATAATAGGAAAGAGTCTAAAGACTCTTATTATGTTGAAACAAGCTCAACATCTTCTTTTACGGAAAAGAAAGTAGAAGAATCAGAATCCAAAAGTACACCGTACAAGGAAGTCTTTGAGTTCTACCAGACCCTTGGTTTAATAAAACATAGAAAATACATTCCTGCTATGAGAAGAGCAATGGAAAAGGCTAAAAGGGATTTAGGTGTAGATGCAGAAGAAATGAAAAGAATGCTTCAAAGACATAAAGATAGAGTAGAAACTTCTAAGGGCTTTAAGGTAAAAGGTGAATCAAGATCCGTAAAAGCAAGAACTCTAAGCACCTTCTTCGGTCAAACTAAATGTAATAGCATAGAATTAATATGTGCTGAGTATACAGATGATGCATTTAAAACTAAAATATATTCAAATAAAGGAGCTCTCCATGTAAGAGACATCGTAAAAGAAGAAAAGGAACAGTCCTTCGCATTACACAGAGCAGAGCAAGAGAGAGAGTTCATAAAAGAACGAAACATATATGATAGAGTTGGCAGAAGATTTGATGAAAGAGATAAAGCTAAAGAGGATGCTGAATATCAGATAGCAGCAAAAAGAGGAGACACACAGTTTCCTTCTAAGTGGAGACTTCTAATAGCAACATACGCTAAGTCACCTGAAGATTATAATGCAAAGATAGCGTATTCAGTAAAGAACCAGGGTGTACCAGAAGAGTACATGAGAGAGGGATGATGATGAAAAGAACACCTATAGATTTAACTGATAAGGAAATGGAAGAAGTGTATAGAGCTTTATTTTTATCTTTGAATGAAAGAAACTCATATTGGAATATAGGCAGAACGAGAGTGTTCAATCATCTTTTGAATAAATTAAATTTTAGTTCTTGTGATAGAAAATATGGTAAAAGAATCATGAGTAATTTTTATAATTTCAAAGATGAAGATTAAAGAAAGGATTAAATAATGAAAAAATCATTTAACATCGAATGGGATATTTTAGGTGCTGAGTTAGCAAATTTATCTGATTCAGAACAGGCAAACTTCTTTCATGGATTTGCTAAAGAACTTGATTCTTGGCCTTCTCATTATGTAAGAGAAATGCAAATGGTATCTATCAATCTTAAATTGGACGATAAGGTTAGAGATACTTTAGAAAAATATTTATCAACTATATTTTTAAGAAAGGATTAAATAATGCCAACAGAAATTAAAGCTTATAAGTGTCAATATTGCAAAGGTAAGTTTCTTAGAGTCTCAAAGAAAGCAGTTGAGAGACATGAAGAGAGAGCATGTTTATTGAATCCAGATAGAAAAACTTGCTTAACTTGTGAACATTTAAAAGAGGGGGATGCAGGTAAATATTGTGATATTGAAAAAACAGAAGGTATGGGATATTATTTAAAACTTAAAGTTAAGTGTCCATATTACTGTAAAAGAAAGGATTAAATAATGACAGCTGTAAGATTTTTTGAACTTGAAGCTAAGAAGATAGCAAAGGCAATCAATGGCAAGGTTATATTCGACGAAACTTATAAAGTGTGGCTGATTTCATCTCCGTTGGTAGTGGTTGCAATCAAAGGAGAGGACTCTGAATGGTTGAAGTTTCCAAACCTTGACTGTGATGTAATATGTGCCGAGAGCGCAACAACTTTTGATATGTGCAAAGGAACATTCTTTGCGACCGATCTTCCATTTGCGGAGAATTGTATTGATAACATTATCAAAATTATTAATATGCTTCACGAAGAACCGTTTGTCAGTCTGTCGGATACAGATATCTCCGAGTTGAATGTTAAAAATATTGAACTTATCGAAGATATGGTGCATGAGACAGAGTTTTATGAGAATGTGTTGAATGTAATTAAAAGGAATATGTGAAACAATGTTCAAAGTAATTATTGAAGTTGAAACAAGATTAGAAGCGTGTGATATTTTTAGTGAAAATATGGCTTCAGGTAGAAAGATGCAAATTAAAGATGAAAATGATTTTTGTATAGTGGCTTCAGGTGAATGTGACAAATTTATAGAAGCAATGTCTAAAACTGAAAATTTATCACATAATCATTGTGATATACCTATTTTTCCTACAACAGCAACAAAGAACTGGATAAGACCCTTTTACGATAAATTAAGAAAGTGAGGTAGATTAATATGAAATGTCCTGTGTGTAAAGGTTGGGGATTTTTGATACTGTGTGATGGTGGCCCAATTAATCATGTCGATTGTACAGAATGTAAAAACTCTGGGAAAGTTAGTTTCAAACAATGGATTATCTACCAAATGAGAGATAAAGAGGTGAAATAAAATTTGGAAACTCAAACTCAGCAAGACTACTGACAGTGATTGGTGTACTGCTTATTTTCAAACTCAAGCATTACAGAGACAAAGAAACAAAGATGCAAGGGCGTGTATTGACAATGCTTGTAAACTCAAATATGTAAATGGCTTCACCGATGATCGTAAAAATGAATTACCAGATTATTTACTTTAGGAACTAACAATGAAACCTTCTGAACTAAAAGAACAAATAGGATATCAAGCAAAGGATATCATTCTACAAGGCTTATCTAAGAAAGAAAAGTCCGGAAAGATACTTTGCCCTTACCATGATGATAAGAATCCCTCTATGTCATGGGATAAAGAACATAACTGCTTTAAATGTTTTGCTTGTGATGAAAACATGGATATATACAGATACTACATGGACTTCAAAGGTATGGACTTTGCAGAATCTATGGAAAAGGCAGCAAAAATAATAAATGTTAAAATTGAAGTTCACAAAAAGAGTATTGAAACAAAGAAAACATTTAAATCAGCAAGAATAGGCTATGATGAACTTACTCCTGATGCAATAATCTTTGCAATAAACAGGCACATATCAGAAGATACTTTAAGAGCATGGAATGTTAAGAGTTCTGTTAAGCCTTCAAATGAATGGCTTGTATTTCATCATTATGATGAAAATAATAAACTTGTATTCAACACTTTTAGAAGTATAAAGTCTAAAGATTTTTTGAGACAGCCTGGTACAAAATCTATTTTATGGGGTATTAATCATATTGATGTTGAAAAGCCTGTTTTGATTGTAGAAGGTCATTGTGATTGCCTTGCTGTATGGCAGAGTGGCTTTAAGAATGTCGTAAGCATACCGTCAGGAGCAAAAGAACTTTCATGGATAGAGAATTGTCACGATTGGTTAAAAGTGCTTGTAAGGGTGGTTGTGTGGGCTGATAACGATACACCTGGTTTAAAGTGTGCTGAAACCATAAGATCAAGAATTGGTAGAGAAAAGTGTACAATAGAAGTTAATCCTGATTTTAAGGATGCAAATGAGTTCTTAAAATGTAGAGGTGAACATGATCTTTATAAATTCATAGAAGAAATAATGAGAGAAAAAGTATCTGGCTTAATAAATATGTCCAGAAGGAAAGATAAGACAAGGGCAAGTACATCATTCTATTCTGGCTTTTACGAAGTGGATAAACACTTTAGAAAGTTCTCTGGTGGTGATCTTACAATACTCTTTGGTAGAGATAATGAAGGTAAGTCTACATTCATGTCACAGATGCTTGCTACAGTCTTAAAGACACAAAGAGTATTCTTATATTCAGGTGAGCTTACAGAAAATAGAATAGAAGAATGGCTTATGAGACAGCTTGTAGGCAGCGATTCAAGTATGTTCTACACTCTTGCAGATGAATTTCAGAATATAGATTATTTCATTAAACCAGAAGCTAAGAATAAGATTAAAAAATGGTATGAAGATAAGTTTTATGTATATGAAACTAAAGTTGAAATGTCAGATACAAATAAATTATTTAATGTAATGACAAGAGGATTTAAAAAGTTTGGTATAAAGTTTTTTGTAATAGATAACTTAATGACTGCATTAGATGAAAGTTCTTCAGATGAAAATAAAAATCAAACAGCATTTGTAAAACAATGTAAACAGTTTTGTCTTGCTTTTGACACTCATATAATTGTTGTAGCACATCCAAATAAAACAGGCAGTGCAGAACAAACACCATTGTTTAAGTATCACATATCAGGAAGTAAGAATATTAGTAACATTGCTGACAATATACTTGCAGTAGAGAGAATCTGGAAACAGGACGAAGAGGCAAATGATTGTTATAAGAAAAAAGACCTTAGTGGAATATACTATTCTGCATTGATAAGAAGTTTAAAGGATAGAGTGGGAGCAGGTAGAAAAGAATTTTATTATCACTTTGATCCTGTAAGTAATAGGTTTTATAATGAACTTACTTTTCAGAATGAAGATTATGGAATATTTAAGGGAGGAAAATGATAAGATGCCAATTCTGCCAGGTAAACAAGGCTACTACTAAAATTGAAATATTAAAGTATTCTACTGAAGACTGTGCAAAGCTTGCAGTATCTTATTTGAGTGGAGAAAGGAAATAAATAAACTTAATACTTGCACTAAATGTCAGACTGAGATATAATGTAAATAAGCAAGTGGTGAAATGGTAAACACTATTACTGGTAAGAGAGATTGATTATTGTTGTTGTTCGGTTCTTAGTAATAAGAATGAAACTTATACGGAACAACGTGTTAGGCATAAGGGGCCACCTACTAAACACATTTTGCAATATACCAGACTGAAAGAATCCCGGTTACATCTTTCAGGTGACTAATCTCATGCAGGTTCGAATCCTGCCTTGCTTTTAAGATTATGCAGGATTAGCTCAACTGGTAGAGCGTCGCCCTTTGACGGCGAATGTTAAAGGTTCAAATCCTTTATCCTGTGAAACAAACAAAGCTACGCCAAGAGCTTAACAGTGTACAACGATGGTATATTATAGCAGATCTTTTCGGAGGAGCTTGGCGGCTTGTACACACTCTGATAAGGTCTGCTTTTTTATTAAGGGAGGTATAATGTTCACAATATTCATTAACAAGGTAGAGTACAGATGTGAAACTACAATTGGTGTAGCTAACATCATTAAAGCAAACTACAAGGACGGTATGGAAGCTGAAGTTATCAATAATGAAGGTATAGTTCTTATGAAGTATGGTAAGCACAAAGATGTGTATATCTATGATGATGTTAAGAAGGAACTTGTTGTTGCTAAAAGAATACCAACTGTTAATCCAGATAAGAAGAAACAAAAAGCACAGAAGTTTAAAAAGAAGATGCTGTAATGGTAAGTTATAAGATTGCAAGGTTGCTTAAAGAAAGTGGCTGGACAAAGAAAACAGTTCAAACATTTCCTTTAGAAACACCTGGAGTTTGGGAATTTAAACATTTCTTTTATGCCCCTTCACTTGAAGAGTTGCTTGAAGAGTTGCCTGATGGTGTAAGTATTACACCTGTTCGGAAAGAATTTGGTGTTTGGTGTGTAAGTGGAATGTTTTTTGAACATCATGGCAAACAACAATGTTTTAGTGATAATAACCCTTGTGATGCTGCTGCAAGATTGTGGATTGAATTAAAAGGAGTTAGGAGTGTTAAACAATGTGATGAATGTACTAATGAGGATAGAGTTCTTATTTGGAAACACAAGAATCTTTTCAAGTTCTGTCCTTATTGTGGTGAATCTTTAAAGAAGGGTGTGAACAATGAAACCAAGCCAGTTTAAAAAGAAAGTAAGGTATCTTGATAATCTTATTGCAAGGTATAAGAATCTTGGTGCAATAGAATTTATTAAGTTTAAAAGAAATGAATTGCTTAATACTAATCGTGGGTTTAACTTTATGAGACAAGATTATAATGTTAAACTTAGAAAAGATAGAAAGACTGTTGAAGAGGTTCATGAAATTATACAAAATATAAATAATCATACTGATAATCCTAAAGTTTCAGCTAATATACCTACTGCGGTGAATCAGCATAAGACTATTTGTAAACCATAAGAGACAAACAAAGGAAATATTATGAAAGAAATAAGTAAAATAATTATTGATTATATCGGAATCGAATCATTAAAATCTGAAACTGAAATTAAAATTAAAAACCGGGCTAAAAATGTTAAAGCAGAAGAAATAAAATTAAATGTTCCTCAATATATTATAAATAGATTAAATCTAACAAAGGGGAGTGAACAATGAGTGAAGTAAAGTGTCCATATTGTGACGCAAAAACAGAAATTAATCATGATGATGGTTATGGTTATGAAGAAAACCAAATCCACGAACAGCAGTGTTGGAATTGTGATAGAAATTTTGGTTTTAAAACTGAAGTAAGTTTTTATTATGAAACTTTAAAAGTGCCCTGTTTTAATGGTGGCGAACATGATCTTAAGGAAATACATGGTTATCCAAAGGCATTTTTTGTAGGAAAAAAAAGGTGCCAAAGTTGTGGCGAAACAATAACGGTTGATGAAGATGCTCACGATAGGGCTATGTTAGATTATGTTAGTGAGAAAAAATGAAGAATGATCAGATAAGAAGACTAAAAAAATTAGATGCAATGATTTCTAATTTCGAGAAAAATGGACTGTTTCAAATGCAGTGTCATTTTGAAAAAGAAAGAAGAAAACTGCTCAACAACATTAGAGGCATTAGCATTGATAGGAGAAGCAATGAAACAAATACCATTTCCGAATAAAAAATATCAGATAATTTATGCTGACCCACCGTGGTCATATAGAGATAAAGCCCTTGCAGGGAATAGAGGGGCTGGTTGTAAATATCCAACTCAAGAAAAGGATTGGATAGACAATCTGCCAGTGTCGGAAATAGCAGATAAAAATTGTATTCTGTTTTTGTGGGTAACAATGCCAAAATTAAATGAGTGTTGGCAACTCATAGAAAAATGGGGGTTTGAGTATAAAACAGTTGGATTTACTTGGGTTAAAAAAAACAAAAAAGCACCCTCTTGGTTTTGGGGTATGGGGAGGTGGACAAGAGCCAATGCGGAATTGTGTTTAATTGCCACAAAAGGGAAGCCAAAGAGAATAGATGCAGGAGTTCATTCTGTTATTGACACTCCTATTCAAGCACACAGTCAAAAACCAAATGAAGCAAGGGAACGAATTATTAAACTTATGGGTGATTTGCCTCGCATAGAACTATTTGCCAGAGAGAAAACAGATGGGTGGGATGTTTGGGGCAATGAAGTATGAAAATATATAAAATAACTGCTCAACAACATTAGAGGCATTAGCCTTGATAGGAGAAACAATGAAACAAATATTTGATAATATACATAAACTGTTAATAAGTTTGGAAGAGTCGTTTATAGAGCTTAAAATTAAAGTTGAAGAACAAATAGAGCTTAAAATTAAAGTTGAAGAACAAACGGAAGATAAAAAGATTGACACTCACAAATACATTACATCAGCCTCAGATGTTGCTCCATGGCAATATTATATTGATGAACACAATAGAATCCTTAAATTTTATAAAATTTATATGAACGAAAACTTTATGAGATTATGCACGGATTCGGGTGAAGCAATAGAAATATATAGAACATCAGTTTTAGATGAAAATAAATTCAGGGTTGCTAAGATACATGAGATTCCTGAGCATTGTCTTATTGGCAAGAAAGTCAGAGCGTGGGATACAGATTATTCCAAATCTGAAAATGTGTGTGGGATATTGGTTAATGTATATAGAGATGACGCATACCCTTATACGATTTGTGATGTTGACGACAGAGGCACCCGTTATCATTATAAAAACATCGAGTTGATAGATGATTCAATTAACTATTAGGAGGTTTTATGTTTGGAATATACACAACTGACACATTTTTAGGCAGAGATAGAACAAATTATAGAGGCACTGACAATGTAGAAACTTGTACCGTATGCAATGGCACTGGATACATTACAAGTGGTGGAACTGAAGTGTTGGAGTGCGAGTATTGTAAAGTAAAGGAGATGCCTTTAACGAAATGATTGGGTGTGAGGGAATAAAATTAGAAAAGGAAAGGAACCATGAAAACAGAAATAACGATTCAAGCAGTATGTGACAATGGAGAAGAATGTGAGGGGTGTATGCTTAATTTCCCAGGTGAGCCTTGTTTAGATTGTGCAGCACTAATGGAGAGAATAGGACTGCCGGCTTGTGACTCCGGTTACATATACCAAATTAAAGAAAGTGATACAAAATGAACTTAATAATAAATGATTGCACAGAATATTCTATGTGCTGTTTGTGTAAGAAGAGAGCGGAGCCCTTGCACGAGATTAAGCCAGATATATCTGGCATAAGAAACTGTATTATTCTATGCAATTATTGCATAGAAGAGATTGCCCTTAAAACGGTGGGCTCTAAAAATGAGAGAAACAACTTTTTAAAAGTATTGGAGAGAATATGAAAATAACAGCAGAAACTAATGCAATACCTAAAAAAGAAACATATCCTGTAATTAAAGAGAATCATAATGGGGTTATTGTCCTGTTTACAAAACAATGCACAGGAGTATGTTTAAGCCCTAATAATATTGGTGATTTTTCTGAAACATGGTGGGAAAGAGATTTTACAATAATTCCAGATAGTATAACATTGTATCAAGAATAGGAGAGTGATGAATGTTAAGATGTTCAGGGAAAGATATTCTGAGCCAAAAGGAGTGATTAAAAATGCAGAGTAGAAAGCAATTGGGAATTAGCAGACTAGGTTATATATTTTATTGTTTAGGAATGGTCAATACCACCAAGATGAAAGTTCGTTTAGCGCATCCTTTGGGGTTGTTGTGGTATGTGCCCATAATGTTAATAGCCGTCTTCCTGATGATCTTTATTGATGAGAATATAGTAGAGTTTCATCGAGATACCTGGTGCCTTTGGTAATGTGATCTTCGGGCAATAAGAGGGGCTCGGGGAAAGCATGCTGAAAAAGGGCGAAAGGAAGGGCGGTAACTGGTATTGTGAAAATTGTGGGTATTGGAGGGATGAAAGCGATGAAGAATGAGGTAACTATAATAGCAATACATAATCCTAAATTGGGAGGTATAAAAAATGATGTTAGAAAATAGTATATACATAGTGTTTCTGTGCGATATTTGGAGAACAAGAAGTTCTATGGAGTTAATAGGCGGGACAATGGATGGACATAAGTTAGCTGATATGGTTGAAGAATTATATAATAATAAGGAGATCCGCTTTGCTGATGATAATGTAAAAAAGATACCTAAATTAAAATGCCCTGAGGATATAGCAAAAGAAGTAAATGATACTTTTAATTACATATTTGTAGATGTAATTAAAAATGGAGAAATAAATCTTTAATTTAATATACGAAAAAAAAAGGAGAAAATAATGAAAATAACATTTAAATGCAATGCAATACCTAAAAAAGAAACATATCCTGTAATTAAAGAGAATAGTAAAGGGACTATCATACTGTTTACAGAACAATATACAGGAGTATGTTTATCTTCTAAGGATGACTTCTATAAAATAGGACACAGTTCAGGAGAGTGGAATGAAAAAGTTTTCACAATAATTCCTGATAGCGTAACACTGTATCAAAAATAGAGGAATAAATATGAATAACTGCAAAATATGTGGGGTCGAAATAAATTCCATAACATCGTCAAAGAAAAGACCGAGTTTAGTTTTGTATTGTGATCCTTGCTTTAAAAAACATAACTTAGAGTACATGAAAAAGTATTTAAAAGGTTATAAATCTCCATGCTCACATAAATCGTCGCCAACAAATTTCAAGTTTTTAGAATCTTCAGTTGACCATAAAAAGGTATTGAGGTATCTTGAAAAAGAGTATATCAAGAAATTTGGAGTGCCTTACAAGGGCAAGTTAAGATATATCCCTTATGTACCACCGATTAAGGGTATGTTGGCATGAATGAAATATGCAACTTCCATTAATTTAGCGTGTTCAGGTGGTGCTTGCACCATAACAAGGTTATAGGGGAAATAATATGAGTAATATTGAAGTTTTTAATATTGAAACAAGTTTTATTCAGCAAGCTATTACAGGCATGAGGTTTGCTTTAAAATCTGCTAAGCATAGTGATAGCAAAGTTTATAATAATGGTTTTGAAATAGGCGATAAGGATAAGGCATTAGCTTTAAAACTGATAAAAGCAGGTACAAGTCATTCTAAGTTTATGAGGTTTATTCAGGTTAATTTTACTGTAAAAGCTCCATTGTACTGGTGGAAACATTTTGCAACATATCACTTTGCAGACTCTTTATCTGAATCTACCATGCATACACTTATGAAAAGACAGTTAGATAAAAATGATTTTGCGAAAGATACAGATGAAGATATTATCGCTATAGTGAATGAAAATATTTATCTTGGAAAGTTTGAAGAAGCTGTTAATAATCTTCCTTGTTCGTTTTTGCAGTCCAGGATGATAAGCACTAATTATGCTTGTTTGAGAAATATGTATTTTCAAAGAAGGAATCATAAATTGCAGGAATGGCATGATTTTTTTGAGGAATTGCTACCTCATTTGCCAGAAAATATTTTTATTATTGCTGAAAAAGGAAAGAGTGATGAATAAGAAAATATTAGTAGTAACAGGCTTTAAAAAAAGTGTTGAATTAATTAGTCAAAATAAATGCCCTATATGTTTAACAGATATAAATAAAGAATCTTTTGAAAATGATGTTTCATATAAAGAAAGTTTAATATCTGGATTATGTCAAAAATGTCAAGATGAAGTATTTGGAAAGGATTAAATAATGTCTAACATATCAAAAAACTATTCTCTATGCCTGTATAAGCATAAATTAAAAGACAAGTGTCCTTTTGTATATGCAGGTAATAAGTGTATTAAGACTAAGAAAACAGAGCGTGTATTCAAGTCAGGATGGACAGAAGAAGATAAATATATATTTTGTCCAGTAGAGAAGGATTATAAACTTAGGCGTGAAGCTGAAGTAAAGGAAAACCAAGGGAGGTTGTTTTAATGATTAAATTTGATAGTCTTATAAGTATTTTAGAAAGGGTTTGCAATTCTGATTGTGATGATATTCAGAGTGAAATGTGTGTGTATTGTGAATCTCTTATTAAGTGTGAATATTGTCCGTTTCATTCAGAAAATAATGCAATGAGAGCAGCTGAAATGTTGAGAGGATTGATAAAACATGATTGAAAAATTGATTGATCTTTTAGGATCTTGTTCCCAATATGAAGTAGAAGAGGTTTGCAATAGTTTTGACCACAGTTGTGATGATAATTGTGTAAATTGTCCGTTCTATTCAGCTGACAATGCTAAGAAAACGGCAAAGTCATTAAAGGAGTTGATAGAGCAATGAGTGAATTTTACAAAGATAGAATAGAACTCGGCGTGTGTTGTTCTAACGCTGCTGATGAAATGTATGATGCAAGGATTCAATTCAAGCATAATAACTTCGGTGAGTGTTCATGTGCATTAGCAAGAGCATTAGATAATCTTAATAAGGCAATGAAAATGGCAAATGGTAAGTTGAAGTCTGGTGTAGAGGATAAAACAGATGGTAAAAGTAAAGACTGTTAAGAAGGAAAACATATATAATGGCGTAGAGTTTGATTCACAAGAAGAGATTATGTTTTATATATGGCTTGTAGAAGCTGAGTTGAATGGCTTTATATTTCCTAAGAGTGTTGTGTATCATCCTGATCCTTTTCTATTGCAAGATAAGATTTCCGCTCCTTCCCTTAAAAGAATGAAAATTAAAAATAAGATAGTAATGAAACATTTATTGCATCCCATTACTTATCAGGCTGATTTTAAAGTTACCTTTACTAAAAAGTTTCAAGATACTTTTATAAATCATGGATTATATTTTCCTGCTAAAAAAAATAAAGGAAAGATAGTTGAGGATCTTTGTGTATATTTTGATGTAAAGGGTGGTGTTGGTGCTAATTTGAACAGAAATAATTCTTCTGCTTATACTTTTATGCCTAAAATTAAGTGGCTATGGAACAAATACAATATATATATAAATAAACTTGTTCCAAAAAAATATTTTTCTAAGACTTTCTGTCCTGAACTGCTTTATTATTGCAAAAATAGAAAAGTGGCAACAGTAAGGTCTGCATTTAAACGGTGTAAGCTACTTAAAGACATTATTAAGTAAAGAAATAGCCCTCTGAAGCGTATCAGGGGGCTATTTTTATGTTTACGATGATTCTTGTTAGTTATAATTTACTTTCTCCTTGAAAAGTATAAGCGTCTCTCTACTGGCTTAGTTTTAGGTTTCCACTTACCAGGTATCCATCTACCGAACTGACACTTAGTACATCTTAGGTCTGTAAAACTCTTGCTTGTTATAAAAGTATGCCCACAGTGAGCACAATGGTATTTTCTGCGTTCCACTACCTCTAAAAGCGTAAAATTCTTATTCATCAACACCATATCATCATCAGTCAATTTTGATCCATCCATTTTAATTATTCCTTTCAAATTTTCGTCTCTTATCTTTTTCGTAATAGTAATCGTTTCTTATGCACGCCCTGATATATTCGGAGTTTGTAAGTTTCTTTACCTTAACAAGATACTTCAGCATTTCAATCTCTTCTCTGTACAGATTGAAACCTTTTACTTTTACTTTCAGCTTCGGGTCTTTGGCAGGTCTGCCTTTTGTCTGTGTACCTTTGTATAAAGGATTATCCTTTGGCATAACTGGTTCTTTTATGTGTGATCTCTTTATGTAGCCTATTTTAATCACCTCCCTTGTTATCGTCTGGCGTGTCTTCTTTGTCGTCTCCTGTGTAGGCTTCTTCTGGTTCTTCAATGAATGATTTGAAAAAACTATCCTTCAGGGTTTCAGACACTAAACAATTTTTGATAATACAATCTTTCATTTTTTATCTTTCCTTTCATTTGCATCATAGGCAATATCAATTTCCATTTTCTTCCGGCAGGTTTTACACATACCATGAGAAAAAATATTGTCCTTGGACGGTTTCATAATGAATCCACAGTAAGAACATTTAAAGCCTATTTCTTGACCTTTATTATTCAGCATGGTTTGCCTTCTTTCTTTATCCAGGACTTGAGACCTGAACTGTCCTTTAATATCGGATGTATAGTCCGATACCTCTCAGGGATTAATCAAATATTCTCATTTCCCATGATTCTTTATTTGGATATATCAATTTAAAAGCTTTATTTGTTTTAAACTCTGCAATCATGTTATTTGCTATTTGCTTTAACTCTTCGTCTGTCTTTGCTGAAAAACTTTTACCTTGTTGCCTACCTTCATAAACTAAAATAGCATCCTTTGTTATATCTCCTATTACGACTCCTCTTACTGATTCAATCATTTTTTTCCTCTTTCGTTCCTTAATATTAAATACCATGTTATGCAGCTTGTAACGCTGTAAACTATTGCACCAAGTATAATGTATTTATCTGACATACTCAAACTCGCTTCTGGTTCGGATTACAAGCTTTCCAGTATGTTTAAGTGCTATGGTGTAAATAGTTCCTCTCTGGCTTATGATTGTGCCTTGTGTGCAGTCTTTTAAATAAACTTGTTTCCCTATGTTGAATCGCATTGTTATTAATTCCTTTCCATTATTTCAAGAGCCCAACTGTTTCAAGTGTTGCCATGATATCCCCTCTCAGTCTAATAAAAACAACTGTGATAATCGTCAATTCCGAAGTCGACTATTTCAGCACATATTATGTCTGTGTGGTCTGTTGCTTCGTCTGTGATTGCATATCCGTAAGTTTCTTTGATAATGCAAAATTCCTCTATGTCATAATTTTCTTTTGCTTCCGCATCGTTTGCCATTTCAGAAAGCTTTTTTAGTGCTTTGTTGTAATCTTCAAATTTTAACATCATGTTTTATACTCTCCCTTATATTTATTTGGTTGTAATAAAAAAACCCGATATAACATCAATTAAGACATTATATCGGGCTAACCGAATAATTTGATTTAAGGTTCAAATTAGCAAAAACCTTTTAATTGTTTTTTAGAAACTTGCAAGCTTAATTTCTTGCCAGTCTCCATTTTCAGTCCAGTCTTCCAGAACTATCCAGCCGACGTTAGAAAGTTTGACGGCTTTAAAAAACCATGAATCACCATCACCACACTGGTTTTCACCAAGCTCCAAGGTTGCTCCTTTTTTTGCTTGTGTTAAGGCCTCAAAGAAGGCCTGAAATCCCTCTTTTACTTCTTCTTCGGTTGGGATGTCATCCTCTATGTGATTAGACCCATCGGTATTAGCGGAAGGGATATAAGAAACACCATCCAAAATATTCCAAGCACAACCACCACCTGCACTTGTTTCGTGATTCCAAGGTGCTGGGGCAGTTTGTATCCTTGAAATAAGTTTTTTTTCTGAAAGGATCTGAATATCTCCAAGATTGAACTGTGGGTTGAAATCTTTGTGAGAGGATTTAAATGTTTCCACAAAGAAGTTTTTTAACTCCTTGTGGATTTTCACGGTCGTTAAACCGCTTTTGTAAACTATCTTTGTTAAAAAATCATTTACTTGCCTGGTCTCTTGGTTTCTTCTTGCTTTTAATGTTGTAAAGTTCATATTAATTCTCCCTTTTTCGATTCTTATCCAGAACCGCCCACAAGAATTTAAGAGCTTGTTTTCTCTTTGGTTTCCTATTAGCCCAATTAAGGGCTTTCGACCGATTACCGTTCGGCTCTCTTCAAACAGGTTAGTTAATTAAGAAGTCAACACCATGATTTTTAGCGGTTTGGATTATTTTATGCGCCATAAAAGCAAACCAAGAATTTACCATATTATCTTTTTGTTTTTCGGTATAGCTTTTATCGTCTGTGAAGTTATGGAGCTTTTTGCAGGTTTCGAAAATCTGGTAATAAGTATAATCAAGATTAAAAGCTGTAGGAAGGCCGGAAAGCCATTCCTTTAAAACATTTTCAATGCTGCCATATCTTTTAAGATGTGCTGGAAAAACATATTCAGTGCAAAAGCGATCTTTTAAAGTTTGAAGTTTTTCGGTTTCTGTCATGTTTTTTGGATATGTTTCTATATCGTCCATACACTCAAAAATATATGTTTCCATTCTGCCATTAAATTCTTTTGTATTTGTTTTCATAATTAATACCTCCCAGTATTGTTATTATTGTTTAACCTGTCTCATCAGTGCCAAGCAGTAGTTTAATTTCGTCAATATGCGCTATTTCTACAATAAAATTGTAGATGTATAATCCTATTCTGCTTTTAAAAGTTTTCATAATTTGCGACTGTATGTATAATATTTGATATCATTTCTGTTGTGAAAATAAATTGATATTTCTTTGTCCCACATTGATATCTTTCAATTTTGGATATATCCCAGCTCGATTTTTTTCTAATAAGAGTGAATTGTGTACTTTCAGGAGTACCTTTATATCTCCCCGAAAATTTTTGTGCTTCAGGATCTACATTTACTTTTGTATCAACCCAGTACTTTTTCGGTGAATACTGGGAAAGATATTTCTCGATTTTTTTGATTTCTGTTAAAATATCTTGATAATTAATATTTCTCGATCTGGATCTGCTTTGGCATTTTGCCAATTCTGCTGTTATTTTCTTTTCATTGTTAATATTCATTGTCAATACCTCCCAGTATTACTTTAAGAATGTTACGCAGGGCTTGAGACCTGCTAAGCCCTTTAATAAGAGAGCAATTAAACCCTCTTATCTCTCAGGATTTAAGCAGCTTCCCAGAGTTCTTCTATTTGCCAACCTTCAAGCGTTCCACCTGTTTTTATTTTATCGTCCTTTGTGTAAACATCATAATAAATATTATTTAAGCTATAATCTTTTACTATATCTTCAATAATATTTAATTGATTTCGTTTAATATTATCGTTTATTCTTACTGTTAAATCTCCATCTGATATGTGAACTGTAATTATTTGTTCGTTGTACCAAGTATCAATATCTATTATTCTGTGATCATCACCAGGTATTGACACCATAGAACCATCGGAAAATATAAATCCATGATCGCCAGCATGACCAGTAAAACAATTATAATCTTCTTTTCTTTTTTCAAGGTATTCGTTAAAATTTGAATCTTCTATAAATGCAGAATCTGATAAAGGGCTTTCTTCTTCTTCTTTATACCATGTACAAAACTCTTCAAAATTACAACATACGATTTCAAAAGCTTTTTGTTCTGCTATTGTTTCAAAACTTTCTGACCATGTTATAAATTCTTGTTCTAAGTTTTCGTATCTCTCAGTTATATCTTTTATTTCTTCTTGTAAAAAACTCATGTTAATACCTCCTTATATTTTTGATACTAATTCTTTTAATTCTTTTAATGTTTTAGCTTTAATTTCACCGTCGAAAGCTGTGTATATATCATCTCTAACTTTTATTATTTTATTTGTTTTATAATCAAAGTCTTTTTCAAAATTGTATAATGCTATGCACTTAAATTCACATCCATTTGAATCTTTAGTTATAAATGTTTTTGTTGTCATATTCATTTTGTTATTCCTTTCATTTATTTGTCTTACATTAAACCCCGATTTCCTTAATTATACTCCTATATCGTATCATGTCAATGGGTTATTTAATTATTTTTCATTTTATTTATATTTAATTTGTACTTGCCAGTAATACCAGTACATCCAAGCGTTATATATATACATCTATATTATATATAACTCATAGGTAACGGTAAGTAACGGTGGGTAACGATTGGTAACGGTAGTGGTCATGTGTATATTGTCACTTTTATAGCCATATTGCCAATAAATTCTCATAATGATACACTTTGTTTATATATATCTCCATATCTCATATATCCCCTGAACCAGTTCAATATAATATATATCGTCTGCAATATATCATCATATCCCTACATCATCACACAGTAGCTTTACAGGCTCTTATATATAGTATTATATATATATCTATATATAGGAAGATATCGGCATCATGCTTCAATCACGATTCATTGTGTTGCTATATGCTGTCATCATTATTATATATATCATTATTCAATCATTGCAGAAATATATCAGCATATCCACATATAGAGCTATATCATACAGGAGAATAGCATATACCACCCCGATATATATTATCATCATGATCATTATATATAGAGATAGATGTTTATATTATGTTGTTTGCCTGGTCATTATGTTAGATCATGTTTTTTCAAGGATTTATTCCTGGCCATGGTAGGGTAGGGGATGGATTTCAGAATTTATTTATTAGATACTATATACATCCCTATGATTATATATGGGGTAAATTACTCGTAGGAATAGGCCCCTATGATTATATATTACCTTATATTTTCTGTAGAATGATGTTTCATAAATCATTATCCGCCATGTTAGTTGTCATATTAATCATTATTCATAAAAAATATAAAAAAATTAAAAAAAATAAAGCATTGAAAACCGTTGATATCACTTAGATATAAAAATTATTTTAAAAAATTAAAAAAAAAATTAAAATAAAATGAATGGAATGAATGTAAAAACAGTCTAACAAGTAAAGCTTGGCACAAGCTTGAGAATGTTCACAGGCTCACGCTCTCAGCTTGCTGAAGCACTTGTTAGTTTTAGAAATAATCTCACTTAGTTAGTTAATAACTTACTTAGTTAGTTAGTTAGCGTGTAAGACAAATAAACAAATAGTATATATAAACAAAATAATAGTTGTATGAAATTAAAAAAGTAAGTATAATTAAATAGACATTAAAAATCTCCAATCGAATATTGCTAACTCTCTCAGGTTACGGTGTTCTATCTCCCTTAAAGGTATGTGTTTAGCGGCACATGCCTTTTTTATTTGCAAAAGATAGATATTAGTGTATAATGAAAGTGTAATACAAATAGATAATAAGGGAGATTAACATTATGATGATTTGTGGTTTAACAAATGAAGAAAGAGCAAATGGAACATTATGCAGATCAATGGATTGTAAAGCTTGTACAGAATTTAGGAGTAAAGGGTTAGCACCAAGACTTTTTGGATTTGGAGAAGCTATACATGTTTTACAAAGGAATGGCAAGATTACTCGTGATGGATGGAATGACAAGGGTCAATATGTATGTTTGCAATGCCCTGATGAAAATTCAAAAATGACACAACCTTATATGTATCTTAAAAATGCACAAGGTGGCTTAATTCCTTGGATTCCTTCCCAGGGCGATGTCTTAACTTATGATTGGAAAGAAATGGATTAACAAAGCATAACTTCACTCAATAATAAGATTATCAATCCTCAGTATGGTAACAATATTACTTACTGAGGATTTTTTATATATAAAAATAATAATATATATTGATAATAACACTTGTCTTACAATTAATATTGAAGTATAATGTAAGACAGGAGGTGAATAATGATTGAAATTTTAAAGTCTATGGTTAATTTTAAAGAAGTTAAGAAAGGTGATTTTGTTTTATTATTAGAATTTAATAATGAAGGAATGAATAAAATTCAAACTCTTGAAGGTAAGGTTTATTTTATTAATTATAGTCCTGTTTGTAGTTTTAAAAACACAAGAATTGTAGAAAAACTTAAAAATAAAGTTTTACAAGCAAGAGATCTTAATAATATTTTAAAACCACGAATTTTATTTTTAGACAAATCTGAATTTACTTTTTTGAGTTCAGGTATTAGCATATTTTCTATTTCAGGATTAACAGAAATGATGAATTATACTCAAGAAGTCATTAAACAAATTTATGAAAATATAGATTCAATATCTTTTGAAAAAAATGAAGATACTGACTCTGAACCTTTTGATTATTTTTGTAGAAGATCACCGGATTATTTAAAAGGTTTTCTTGTTAAAGATTGTAAAAAATATATTAAAGGAATATGTATAATGAAAAAACTTAAAGATTTTTTTGAAAGAATTATATTTAATGGTAAAACAACTATTACATACGCAAGTAATAAAAAAGTTATAGTTACTTGTTCAAAGGACGATGAACACGATCCTACTGTAGCTATGGCGTTATCTTTTGCCTATCATTCGTTTGGTGGTAAGAGAAAGTTTAAAGAACTTGTACAGAGAGAATTTAATAAACAAGCAAAGCAACATCTTAAAAAATAAACAGGAGAGTAACAATGACAATTAAAAAAAGAGCAACTAAAAAAGAAGTATTAACAGAGAAGATGGATCTTAGATTAAAGAAACATCATAAGGAAAAGATACTTAAAGTTGCCTGTTCAGAAAACATCAGTCCTTCAGCAGCAGTAAGATTCATGATAAAGGAACATAAGGTTAATGTATGAGCAGTACAAGATGTAATTTTTGTGGTAGATTGATTGGTAACAAAGAGCAGATTAAACAGATTCAGATAGCGTATGGAGATAATCAGAAGGTGTGTCAACTATGCTATAAGAAACTTAATAAGTATGCCAAGAAGATTAATCCAGTAGTGGATAAGATAATTAATAGGGGGATTAAAAAATGAATAAAGGAATAACCATAACTGAGAGTGATTATGATGATAGAACACTTCTTATAAGTGGTAAGATTGATTTTAACTATAATATGAGAGTTGCTAAAAGACTTATTCATGACGCACATTTCAATGTAATAAAAGAATCTCACGAAAGAATTGTTTGTGAAATAAGTCATCTTATAATTAAAAGAGCAAATGAAGTATCAACTGGTAACAAGATGGATTGTAATAAATATAATGAATTAGTAAAAGACTTATTTGATAGATTTATTAATCCTATACTTCCTATATATTGCCATGATAGGGTAACTTGTCCTGTATGTGGATGTGTTATGGATAATAATATTAAAGAGGGTGATAAGTGGATGCACGATAAAGACTGTGTAGTTAAAAGAACATTAGATGTTCTTGGATTAAGTGAACGGAGATTAAAATGAATAATAAAGTAATAAATCTATGTGACCCTGCAACTGAGAAAGCAGTATTTGAGGAACGATGCAGACAGATAGCTGCTGATAACTTGAAGAAGGAAATGAAGCTTGCTTGTCATAATATGATGTGCCCTTATTTCAAGAAAAGTGCTAAGTGTTACATAGAAAAAGCAATATCTAATTGTACTGAGAAGAAGGATTATGTTGATGATGTAACAGGATGCTACGGCTATAAGCTTTGGGATAAGCTTGATGATGAAACTAAGAAAGCAATATTTATAGATTTAAAAAAGTGATGGAGTGATATGAACAATATACGATTGATTAATGGAGAATGTTTAGAGGAGATGGATAAACTGATAGCAGAAGGTGTTGTTGTAGACGCTATAATTACAGACCCTCCTTATGGCACAACTGCTTGTAAGTGGGATTCAGTTATTCCTTTTGGTAAGATGTGGCTTATATTGAATAAATTGATTAAGCCAAATGGGGCTATTGTATTGTTCGGTTCAGAGCCGTTTAGTAGTGCTTTAAGAATGAGTAATATTAAGAATTATAAATATGATTGGGTATGGCAAAAAAACAAGCCAACAGGTAATTTTATGGCAAAA
>Ga0222694_1000022_pt1 | contig 48121 bp, 41 predicted proteins | sample AntAcemetage1333_FD_181145 | JGI IMG/M metagenome (GOLD analysis project Ga0222694, IMG submission 181145) | Saline water microbial communities from Ace Lake, Antarctica - #1333 | ecosystem: Environmental > Aquatic > Non-marine Saline and Alkaline > Saline | place: Antarctica: Ace Lake...
TTTATTCAGAAAATTAGATCGGCATTCGATTGTCCTGTAATATTGGTCCCTCATACTCCAGATGATGAGAAATTGTACAAAACTCTTAAAATAGATAATTGTGAAATTCTACCATTTTATAGCAAAAAGGAAGATACACATAAAATATTTGAAATATACAAGCAAAGTCATTTCACGATTTCTACAAGAGGTCATAGTCAATTATGTAGCATAGGTAACTCGGTACCAACTTTCTCAATATCAACGCATCCGAAAGTTAAGGATTTTATGAAAAATATTAACATGTTAGATTATTGTTACAATTACCATCTAAGTTCACATGATCTAGGATTAAAGAAATTTAAACAATTTTTACTGGATTATAATAAGCATGAAATGATAAATACTTTGATCAACATTAATTATGAATTTTTAAAACAAACAGACAAATTTGTAACAAAGATAAAAAAATATGAAAACAATGAAATGTCACATATGTAATAATAATTACTCAATAATTTCCAAGAATATTTATCAGTGCAGTAAATGTAACCACAGGTACAAAAAATACGATGATGACATAATAAAATATCATAAATACCAGTACAGGAAGGAATGTTCAAGAATTCATAATTGTTTCGACGAAGATAGAAACGTGCTTCAAAAATTTCACGATGACCGAAAACAGATTGTAACAGATCGATCATTGAAAATTATTTCATACCTGGCAAAAGAAGACACTTGTTTGGATATTGGTGGAGGTGCTGGAACTTTTGCGCAACAAATTAAAGATAAAGTAAAAAATATTGAAGTACTTGAAATAGAACCATCGTTAGCAAAGGAAAGTACAAGGCTTGGATTCCAAACTTACCAATGTGAATTGGAAAAAATACAAAAAAAATACGATATTACATTTTTATGGCATGTATTGGAACATGTTGAAAATATAGATCAACTGTTATCGAAAATATCATCAATAACAAATAAATACTTTATCATGGAAATTCCATTTGGAAGATCAATACCAAAGAAATTTGATGGCCATGTTCATTATTTTAGTGAAAAATCTTTAAATAAAATTTTAACCAAATATTTTGAAATAATTAGCACAAATGATGGAGTGCAGAAACCTGCTAAAATGGTTATATGCAAACCAAAAGAAAATAATAAATAAGATGAAAATAACTGATAACATCGATTTTATTCATATTCCAAAAACAGGTGGTAGTGCAATAGGACATATTTTCAAAAGCAAGTATAAAGCATTAAATCATGAATTGCCAAATTCTGGAAATGATCATCTCTACAGATTTTGTTTCATAAGAAATCCTGTTCATAGATTTATCTCTGCTTTTGAACAACAAAATAAATTGGTACGTAGAAATATACATGCAAAATGGTATCTAAGAAAACGAATCGTGAAACTTACTTTAATTTCAAAGATTTTATCAATTCATTAACACCAGAAGAAATTGATGAAAATACTTTATTTTATCCAATGGTGAAATGGATAGATGGATATAAATATGATTACATTGGTAGATTTGAAACATTTGATGAAGATGTTTATAAAATACTTGATGCCACAAATTATTTGAACAAATTAAAAAACTTAAGGAAGATGAACGTCAGTAAAAAGCAACCAATTGAATATTACATTGATGAAGAAACTTTTAACAAAATAATCTTTCTGTATAAAAAAGACTTTGAAAAATTTAATTACAGCATGAATATCAATGATTACATAGATTAATAAAACACAATTTAAAAAAATAAAAAATATCATGAAAAAACACACATTAACAATTGCAGAAATTGGGCTGAATCACAACTCTGACATGGACATTACAAAAAAACTTATAGACATTGCATCATTTGCTGGTTTCGATTTTGTAAAATTTCAAAAACGTAATCCAATCATTTCAACACCGGAACATCAAAAAAACAAAAAAAAACAAACTCCATGGGGCGAAATGACTTATCTGGATTACAAGATCAAGATGGAGTTTGGTAAAGCTGAGTTCGATGAAATTGATAAATACTGTAAAGAAAAAGGAATTTCTTGGTTTGCTTCCGTGTGGGATAAAGATTCAGTTGATTTCATGAGTAATTACACAACTTCATTTAAAGGTGTTAACCAAAAAGTAATGAAAATTCCATCTGCTCATGTTACAAACAATGAATTGTTGGAATACGCAAGAAAAAAATCCGATATCCTGATGATAAGTACTGGCATGAGTACTGAAATTCAAATTGAAAGTGCATTTTTGATCGGTAAACCTGATATTTTATTTCATACAAATTCAAGTTATCCTACAAATGTAAAAGATTTAAACATGTCATACATAAAACATCTTAAAGAAAAATATCCAAACACAATGGTTGGTTACTCAGGGCATGAGTACGGGTTAACAACATCAATGGCATCAATTTATCTAGGTGCTGAAATTATTGAACGACATGTAACGCTTGATAAATCAATGTGGGGATCAGATCAGATGGCTTCGGTGGAACCACATGGAATGATAAAATTAATCAAAGGAATACGAGAACTTGAAATTGCACTAGGTACGGATGAAAATAGAACAATCGGAGAAGAGGAAATGGTTAAACTTAAATCACTTCGAAAATAGAACTTTTATTGATTTGTGTATTTAAAATATATGGATATATTTGTAGATATTGACGATACAATTTGTAAAACAAAAGGTTTAGATTATAAAATTGCTGTTCCTCTTTGGGCAAACATTCAAAAAATAAATGAACTTTATGATAAAGGTCATAATATCACTTATTGGACTGCGAGGGGAGTAAAAACTAAAATTGATCATAGAGAATTAACTGAATTTCAACTTGAAGCTTGGGGTTGTAAATATCACAAATTAAAACTAACAAAGGAACCATTTGATCTTCTCATTGATGATAAATGCATAAACTCTTCTGAGTTTTTTAACGAAGATATTGAATATTGAAAAAACTAAAAGAACTCAATGGGCAGTTTAAAAATAAAAAAGCATTGATACTTGGTAATGGTATGAGTGTGATAAGTTTCAAAAAATTTGATGACACAACGGTATTCGGTGTTAATGATATTAATAAATTCATGGATCCTGACATACATGTTATCGTTGATAGAATTTCTAAGTTTAGTGAAAAACGTAAACAAAGCATTTTAAAAACTAAAGCTTCGTATGTTATTACACAGGAAGATGTTGGTTGGGTATTTCCGAACAATAATCAATACACGTACAAACTTGGAAAATATGGAAAATTTGATAATTTTAATAACATGGATTTTGTTGATTACGGGTTGGATTCTCCATACATGTCAATATTAATTGCACACAAATTAGGATTTAAAACAATTGGAATTCTTGGGGTTGATTTTACTCCAGGTCATTTTTATGCAGCAAATGATGGAATTCATCAACTTGAAAAATTTAAAAGAATGAAAGAAGTCATAAAATTGTATAGAATTTTATCCAGAAAATTAAATGAAACAAATTCAACAATTTTTAACCTTTCTAAAACTTCAAGACTTACATCTATACCATTTATTGAATGGGAAGAATTTAATAAAAAAATATAAAAATTATGATGCCATTGATAATTGTGGAAGGTTGTGACAATGTTGGAAAAAATTTTCTCATCAATAGACTGATCAAAGACAAAAAAAATGTTATCATAAGACACTTTTCAAATCCAAAAGGAGAAACAGACAAGGAAAAAATCGAATTTCAAAAAGAAGATTTTTTAGATGAATTTAGAAATCAATTAAGTCGTAGAGATTTAACAAAAACTGATTCTGATGTTTATGTTTGGAATCGTTCTCATATCGGTGAATGGGTGTACGGAAAAATCTATAGAAATTACGATTCAGATTGGATTTTTGATATGGAAAAATCATTTGCGTTCGATAAAAAAACAGATATTTTTTTGGTATTACTTGATGCTGATGCTGAATTCACGCTTCAAAATGATGATGGATTATCATTTACAACAAATCTTGAAAGAAGAAAATATGAAATTCAAAGATTTCATGAAGTGTTTGATAAATCAAACATAAGAAATAAAATCAAAATCAAAGTCAACATAGATTCATCGTTTAAAAATATAGAAGACATACATGAAGAACTACTTAATTTCATCAGAACAAGCTCCAATAAATAAACAAGTATGGAATTTATTCAAAGAAATAAACGATCATGGATTCGAATCAAGACCCCGTGATTTTTTATGTCGTGAGATTTACTTTAAACAAATGGCAATAGATCCTTTTTATCCTATTGTAAATTACGAAGCACGAAAATTTCCATTCAGTTATCTTGCTGGTGAATTAGCTTGGTATTTATCAATGGATGATGATCCTGAATACATTTTAAACTTTTCAAAATTCTGGGATGCTCTAAGAAACGATGATGGAACGGTGAATTCAAACTATGGAAAATTGTTATTTCCTGAACAACTTAATTACGCAAAAAACGAGTTAATCAAGGATAAAAATACAAGAAGAGGTATAGCATTCATATCGAATCCAAATTTTCAATTGAACCATGCCATAGATTTTGTATGCAGCATGTACTTGAACTTTTTCATCAGGGAAAATACTTTACACATGGCTTTGAAAATAAGATCGAACGATATCATATTTGGGCTTACGTACGATGCACCATTTTTCTCATTTGTAATGCAACACATGTATTTGTGGTTAAAAAAAGAAAAATATCCAGATCTCAAACTTGGTACTTATTTCCATTTCGCGGACAACATACATTACTACGAGAGACATTTCGATATGGTGGATAATATACTTATTAAAGAACCATCGAATGGCCCAAGATTTGAACTTATTAAACCAATGTTTAAATATTTAGATAATAAACTTACTTGGTCTGCAGAAATAAGAAATTTTATTTGGGATGTTGCAGATATACGAAATATTGGTGGATTAAAAGAACAATACATTCATGTAATGAGTCCTTGGATAAAAATAAAAGAATAACTATGAATTTCAGGAAAAACGCAATTAAGAATTTTTACGTCAAGTTTGATAAAGACATAGAAAAAATCATGTACCTTGCTATTGCAATAAACGAAGAGGCAGGAGAAGTGGCAGGAGAAGTAAAAAAGTGTGTAAGAAATGATAAAGGAATATTTGGTAAGGAAAGAACCGATAAAATATTAATGGAAATGGGAGATCTTCTGTATTACTTAACAGTACTTGCGGATCATTTTGATTGTTCTCTTGAAGAAATAATGGAAACACAAGCGAATAAGATTAAAAACTTAAAAAAACTTAGATAGTAGTTTTGCATGTTAAACATTGATAAAGAAATAGAACAATTCAGAAAAGATCATCTAGGTGAAAAATGGAAATGGCGGGATGGTCAGGAAAAAACCATAAAACAAATAATTGAAACTTACCTTGATGGTAAAATTGATACAATAATTCTCGATGCACCAACTGGAAGTGGAAAAAGCATCATTGCAATGGTGACATCGTACATACTGACAAAAATGGATAAAACTGGGTATTTAATAACATCCGAAAAATCATTACAGGATCAGTATGAAAATGATCTAACAAAATTTAATTTAAACTGGGGAATGGTCAAAGGTGTTGACAATTACAATTGTCACATAAATAACCAAAAATTTTCATTAGGTGAATGTAAATTAAGAAACAAAGTTGCTTCAACCATGCCATGCGCAATTGATTGTGCGTATCTTAAAAAACGTGCAGCTGCAATTCTTTCACCAGTTTCTGTTCTTTCGTATTCGTACTGGCTTATACAACGTAATTACGTTGAAAGAACAATGGCCTTGAGGGGTCAACCTGCACCATTTCCGAAAAGAGATTTCGTTTTTTTCGACGAAGCTCATAAAACAAGTGATATTGTGCAATCACATTTTGCCCCGATGGTAAAAGAAACACTACAAAAAAGATTACATGATTTAACATTGTTTTTAAAGAGCCAAACATTCATAGATAAATCATTACACAATGATAAAGAAGTCGAAATGCTTGTTGACAAGCTAAAAAGATCAAATGACAAGGAAGAAATATTTGTCTTATCAAAGCAAATTGAGCAAATTTTTGGAAGTTTTTCTCACATCAGTAACGAAGTGCATAAAACCATAAAACGAAGGTTCCCACAAACCGGAAATTCTTCTAATCCAATTCCTGAAAGATGGCAAAAACATCTTGGTACACTTGAATGGATTAAAGATAGTCACTGTAAATTTGAGGATTTTAATGAAAACATAGAAACAATAGGATCAGAAAATATTGTTAAAAGTTCGGATGATTCAGGAACAACTCTTCGGTGCTTGAAAGAAGGTTACATAATTGACAGGTATCTATTGAAACAAGCGAAATTTAAGATATTCATGAGTGCTACAATAGGTGATCCCCAAAAATTCATGAAAATTAATAACATTACGGACGCAAAATACCTAAAAATGGGAAATTACTTTGATTTTAGCAATTCACCGATATTTTTCATGCCCAACCTTAAGCTTAATTACAAGGAAAAAGATAAAAATTTTCCGAAAGCTGCAAAAATTGTTGATTTTCTACTGGAAAAAGTTCATGCAAATGAAAAAGGAATCATTCATACAGGTTCTTATGAATTTGCTAACAAACTTTACGTTCATACAAAACATAAAAAACGAATAATTTTTTACAAAGGTTCCGAGGAAAAAGCCATTGCAATAAAAAGATTTGAAAAATCAAAAAACATGGTTCTTGTTGGTCCATCATTGATTGAAGGTCTTGATATGAAAGGTGACACAAGTAGATTTCAAATATTTCTCAAAACACCATTTTTATCATTGGCTGATCCATTTGTTAAGGAACAATTGAACAAATCACAAGACTGGTATAACCAAAAAACAGTGATAAAAATAATGCAAGGTACTGGCAGATCAATTAGATACGATGGTGATTATGCTGTCACATACTTTTTGGATTCTACCGTAGTTCGTTTATTCAAAATGGATAAAATGTTTCCGGATTATTTCAAAAAACGTTTAAAAAATATCAAGGAAGTTTTTGATAAACATTTATAATTAACAGTGAACCTTTTGCATAATTCGTATTAAAAAATTATGAAACCTCGAATTTTATCAGTAAGTAGAAGAGAAGATATTCCAGCATTTCGTGGAGATTGATTTATGAGACATGTAAAAAATGGATTCGTAAATTTAGTTTCTTCATACGGTTCACAATACAAAATAGAATTTGCAAATGTTAAGTTTGTTGTGTTTTGGTCTAAAAATCCAGAACCTTTCATGAAACATTTGGATGTCATGCCTTTCATGTATTATTTTCAATTCTCTCTTAATAACTATCCTGAATTTGAACTTAATCTTCCATCGTATTCTGAACGAATTAATACATTTATCAATCTTTCAGAAAAAATTGGTAAAAGAAAAGTGATATGGAGAGCAGATCCATTGATTTTAAATTCACAAATGGATATGAATACACTTTTGGAACGAGTTTACAAAACTGGATCACTTCTTCATAAGCATACTGAAAGACTTGTGTTTAGTTTTGTTGACCCATACAAGAAACTTGGTAATAGATTTCCTGAACTTAAAATCGAAGATAAAATATATCTAGCGAAAAAAATTGTTGAGATGAACAAAGATTGGAATTTGTCAATTGAAACATGTTCAGAAGATATCGAATTTGATGGAATTAGACATGGGAAATGTATAGATGCAGATTTAATCAAGAATCTTTTAGGTTATGCTCCTTGGTTAAATCATGGAAAAGATAAAAATCAACGAAAAACATGTGGTTGCATTGTAAGCACAGATGTTGGAACATATCGAACATGTAAACATAAATGTAGTTATTGTTACGCAAAATAAAAAGATTATGAAAGTATACAGATACGAAGATAGTATAGAATCAGTAGAGAATATAGAAAAACCTTCAATATTTTTAGCAGGACCCACAGTCAGAGGTCATCAACCATATTTAACTTCTTGGAGACATGAAGTAATAGAAAAAGTCAAAGATTGGGGTCACAAGGTTGATTTAATTGTTCCAGAATTTATTTCACCATTGACATCAGACAAAGGCGTAAAACGTTGTCCAATTTGGGAATTTGCTGGATTACAGAAAGCTGATTGTATTTTATTCTGGATTCCAAGAACTCGTGATAAATTAGTCGATGGAAAAATTCAAACTGGGTTAATTGCTCTTACAACAAACATGGAATTTGGATACTGGCAAGGCAGACAACCTGACAAAATGATTTACGGTAGACCTAACGATGCATATAGAATGAGTTATTTAGACATCATGTGGAAAAAAGTTTATGACGAACAACGATCAAAAACTTACAATCCTTGTATTTATGATACGTTGGAAAACACAATTTCAGCTTCTATCACCAAAGCAATCAAAAGACATATCAAATGAGAAAATTTGGATATTACTGGGTCATTTTAAACGATGATACACATTTAAAAAGTGATCCTGTAACAGAAAACGGATGGGAAGTTGCGTACTATTCCAAAGAAGGCTGGTATTCTATATGGGATGGTGGAAGTTACACGGACAAAGAAGTAACAAAAATAAACGAGAAAAAATTAGTACCGTAATTGTTGGATTTGTATGAATTTTTTGTTATATTTACCAAAATGATTTAGAAATATGAAAATTGAAGAACAAATTAAAATAGATGTTAAAAAATCTATGTTCGGTAGAAATACTGATAGAACAACCCTTTTAAGAACAATTCTCGGAGAATTCAATAGAATTGGTAAAGATATTCCAGATGAAAAAGCGCTTTCAATAATGAAAAAAATGAAAGCGAATGCTGAAGCACAAAGTAATCAATTTGAAATAGAAATTCTTTCAGAATACTTACCTAAACTCTTAAGTAAAAATGAAACAATTTTTGAAATTGAAAAAATGCTTAAAACTACAACATACACGGTCAAAGATATAGGACTTTTCATGAAAGAAGTTAAATCCAAATTTGGACAATCAATTAACATGAAAAATGTTTCAGAAATATTTAAATCACGTATTTAGTGAACTTTTAACATTCTATGTATATAATTTAAAAATAATTTAACATTTAAAAAAAAATAATTATGTCAAATACTGCAATTGTGGAGCAAATAACTGATTTTGCTCAAAAGGTATCAAAGGAAAGAAATCATTCGGATTTCCAGGAACTTCATCTTGATAATCTTACGATAGAAGAAGGAATGAAAATTGATGGAATTCCATTGGATGAAACATCAGTTAAAATGATTCTATCAACTCTCAACTTGAAACCAAAATTTCTTGATTTTAAATCAACATTAAGTGAACAGGATTGGGTACTTATCGGAAGAAAAATCAAAGAAGCACGAGGTGATGCATCTTTTTATGGAAACGTTATCAATGATGGAGTTGGAGATGGTAAAATTATAACTGATTTAATTCCAAGAAACGAGAAAAAAGATAAAGCGGATGATCTCACAAGATCAAACCACATCATTGGAAAAATAACAGAAGCATTATCTTCAACTGAAAGAGAATTTGATTTGGCCGGTTTAGGTTTTTCCAAAAAGAATAATGTTTTTTCAATTGATCTTGTTGATCCATCTTCCACATTTGTACCATTTAAAAGTGAGGAATGGAAAACTGGTACATCATTCAATTTCAATTCACTTCAATTCATGAACAACCCATTCCTTGAACGTCTCGCATGTTCAAACGGAATGATGATAAAAGAAAAAGGATCATTGAATACCAACATTCATTATGGTAAATTTAACAATGATAAAATTGCGCAAACCATTCTCAATTCAATAAACGATCCAGGTAACGTTGATCACATTGTTGGTCCTCAAATTGAACGATTGAATAAAATTAATCTTTCAATTGCAGAACTTCTTCAATGGAGGAATAATTTAAACAAGATGGGCGAGGAATTTGATGGTCTTACGCAAAAATACATGCCAACAGATCCATTGTTTAAATCATACGGAGTTGATATAAATGAAATGCCTGATCAATGGAAACGAACTGCTGACTCTGGAATGAATGCGTACAATTTTCTCAATCTTCTTACTTGGATGGCTTCACACATCAAAGAAACAAACATTGATACAAGTGATGCTGTAAACTTGAAAATTTTGGCCGGAGATTACATGTTCAAATCACAATTTGACATGGAAAACATGGCAGAAAAAATTAAAGTAGAATATCCCGTCATTCCTGAAATGCTATAGACAACGCCAATCAAGATTGACAAAAGACCCGAGAAATCGGGTCTTTTGTCGTATGTATATATAAAACAAACAAAAACATGCCACATTACGGAAATTTAGAAAATACTCACAACAGAACTGAGTTAATCATCAAGGACTTAAAAGGATGGAAAACTTCATTAATCATTGAAATGGGAACTTTTGAAGAAAATGGAATAATACAAATGCATTGGAAAGTGAAAGGAACTGCGCATGTTTTTACAATTCCGTTAAACCAACTTAACAAATTTGATTCCCGCATTGATCATTTTAAAATTGCTTTGGAAACTTTTAGGGATGATTATGTACAATGGGCAAAGGATGGATTTTCGGAAAAATGGATGAGAGAATACCATTACATCTTTGAGCACTTCATAGCCTAGTATTCTGAATAGATATATAAAATAAAACAAACAAATGGACGAAAAACAAAAGCCCAAGGAATTTGAAGTTTCTTATTGGCAATGGTTAAAAGGAGAAAATGCACCGAACCTTGAAACAACAACAAAGGAAATTACACTAGGAAATGATGAATACTTAGTTTTTGAAAGTGGATCGCAAGTTAACAAAAAACTCATTGATGATTACATTGTTCAAATTCCATCGTTAAAAGAACCACGGATAAGCATAGAAAATTACTTGCAGAAACAACGAATCACTGAACAAGTTTCACAAGAAGCTCAACAGGATTTCAAAAATCCGGGAATGGAACAAATTATAGATGACAAGGATAAAAATAATCTTGGTAATGCTGAAATAATTCCTCATCCTGATGATGCACAAGAAATGATGAGATGGGAAAATAAACACAAAAAACAAGTGTCACAAAGTGCACAAACAGCTCAAACAATTCAACAACCACAGGATCCATTGATAGATTTACTAAAAAAATCAAAGAAAGAAAAAGTTAAAATAAAATTGGAGGTTGATGTTGAATTACCATCTAATTTATTTTTACAAATTTTATTGGATTCATACGAAGACAAAAAAGATCTAATATTAAATTATACATTGAATCTTGTAAAAAATAAGTCATTCGATGAAGAACTTAAAAAGTTCATTGAAAAATACATGAAAAATGAATCAAAACAGAAAAGATAGGCGTAAATACGCGAAAGCGTTTGGGTTTTTGAAGAAGAAAAATAAGATGAGCGATACGGAATATTTGGAACATCTTCATAAATCTATTTTAGCTGGCAAACAAATACAACGGGATTTTGATGATTATATTGAAAATGAAAAAATGAATCAATCTGCCGAACTTGATAGCAGAGTCATTGCTGGCTTGGTTAAAAATGGAATGAGTGAAGCTGAAGCTAAAAAAATTATCGCCAATAACAATGAAATAAAAAAGAAGCGAATTGAAAAGCTTGCCAGAAAAAAACGATAAACAATGAAACTTTATGTAACAACACACAGTTTTGAAAAGATAAAAGAATCATTCATGAATCTTCGTTCATTTTATTTCATTGATGTGGATCAAATAATAAAATCATTTAACTACAGACGAAGCGAGTTAACAAAAACCGGGATATTCATTGTTAATGATAAAATAAAAGAAAAATTAGCATCCGCTGCAAAATCCAAACGATACGAGGATATCGTTTACATTAACAATGAATTGGATGAAGAAAGTATAAATAATCTTAACACATTCATTGAAGATTTTCCAGTCATAACTGAATCCATTCTCATCGAAGAAGATGATACAAATCCAAACAAATTTCAGAAATTCTTCAAGGAAATTTTATTTTTCCCCACTGGTAAAAAAATAAAAATTTACGAATGCACTCCGATAAAAAGTAAAATGTTTTACTGGATTAATGGATTAAATTTTCCATCTTCAATTGTTTAAATCAACTTTCTCCCAAAGAATTAATATATAAAATAAATTAAAAACTTATGGGTGGAAATATTACATCAATGCCGTCAAGAACTGGTAATTACGATTTAACTGCGAATATAACACCAGAACTTATCAATACATACGTTGATAATAATAATATTCAACAAAGAATTCCTCCACATTTAACTGATAATAGATTATCAAGGGTTGATCCAGGTGGTAAAATAATTGTGCCATTTAGTACAGATTTCATGAAAGCAAGTACGCAAGGTTTAATTGATCCAATTGATTCTGAATCCAACATATACGGAGTTGATGCAATCATGAATGATTACGCAATTGTTCTGTTATCCGGTGCAAGTACAAAGGGTGGTGGAACGAAAAATTCATTGTTAAAGAATAATGTAGAAAACGAAAGAAAATGGTATGAAGAAGAAGCATTGGGTTTTGATTCAAAAAAAGTTACAGTATCAAAACTCATAAGCTGGAGCCAGGAAGAAATTAACAAAACAAAACGTCCTTACAGTTATGCAGATTTTGTTTACCTTAAATATTTTACAAAAATACCAGTAAATCATCAAATTACATTACGACGTTTCCCATTCCCTGTAAATGATGGCTTATTTTTTCCTTTGGAAGACGGTGATACAAAACTTAGGCCACCGATGGCCCAAGCCATTACTTATATGGGCGAAGAAACCGGCAATTCGATGAGTTCATTCTTTGAAATGGATTTTGGTTTAAACTGGGAAGATTTTCAAGCTGAGGTTTGGGATCAAAATGAAACAATGCCAGGAAGCGATGATTTACCCGGACTATTAGGAACTGTTACCAAATATTCTGCATTATCTTCAGGTGAAGCAAATTCCGGAACAATTGCAAACCAAGGACGTTCTCTGCCAGACCCGTATGAAAATGGACCGTACGCTAACAGGATAATGGGACCTGTGAATCGAATTGATACAACAAAAAGACGTGCAAGCGGATTAAGGTTCGATCAAACAATAAGTTTAAATTTCCATTACGTTACAAGGGAAATTGGAGGAATAAACACAAAGGCAGCAATGCTTGACATAATTGCAAATCTTCTTGCTTTAACATACGCAACTGCTCCATTCTGGGGTGGTGCAAACAGATTTACCGTTGCTGGTCCGGCGTATCCATTTGATGGAATGAATGATTGGTATAACGGTGAACCCGGAGATTTTTTTAACTCAATAACAAACAGTGTTGGAAGTGGATTGGATAATTTATCAAGTTTTTTCGGAAAATTGATGGAGGATCCAATCGAAACAATGAAAGGATTGGTAGGCAGTTTACTACAAAACTTCATGGCCAGAAAAGTTGCTGGCAACATGCCAAGTTACCTGGGTTTACGTTCAATTTTAACAGGTGAACCTGTTGGAGAATGGCATTTAACAGTTGGAAATCCACTCAATCCGATCATGGAAATCGGAAACCTTGTTTGCACAGGAATAAATTTTTCGGTAGGAAAAACACTCAGTGCTGATGATTTTCCTGAGGAACTCACCGCAACAATAACACTGGAACATGGAATGGCACGGGATAGTGATGCAATAGCCAACATGTTTAACAGAGGAAAAGGACGAATATATTCATTACCGGATGATTTCGAGGATGCTGCATCGAATAATGAATCCAAGATTGATAATTTTACAGGTCAAAATAACCCGTATCTTAATAAATTACAGGGAGATATTGAGTCTGAAAAGGAACATGCAACATTTACAAATGATGCTGCATACGCACAAGGGCAATACGATGCAGCAAGGGATGGAGCAACAAGTTTAACAAGAAGCGCAAAAGATAGCAGCCAAGCGTATAAAAATGCAGGATTAACCGCATTCGGTTGGATAAAAAAACAAGTATCGTAATGTATTTTCCACTAACAATAGATAATAAAAGAAAAATAGTTTTAAATGATTTAACCATTGTGGATTTATCTGAACAAAACTTTGAACAAGGTGATTATCAATTTTCGGTATTTGATGCTTTGTATTGTCCACAACGTTCTGAAATGAGAGTTGATCTTTTAGCAGAACAAGTTTACGGTAAAACTTCAAAAGCTGATATCATCCTTAAATACAATAAAATTTCAAATCCGTTTTCAATTGAACAAGGAGATTTCATTTTAGCAATAGACTCCGAATTCGCTAGAAAAAAATTCAAAAAAGAAAATAGAGTTGAAGAATTAAACAAAAAAATACGGCAGCAATTCATTGATCCAACCAAAAAACCAGAAACAAATGAAACATTATCGAGATTTAGAAACAGGGATTTATCTGTGCCACCCAACATAACCAAGACCAACACAAAATCCGTTGATATTAAAGAAGGAAAAATAACGGTTGGTGGTAATGTTTCAGGAATAACAACAAAAACAAAGGAAAAACCAATTGAAAGAAATAACTTTGAAAAGATAATAGAAGAATTGAAGAAAAAACCAATCAAAAAAATAAAAACAAACACAAAGGGTTCATCCAACGTTGTAGCTGCAACATTGAAAACTCAAAAAATGAAAAAAATTCCTGACATTGATAATCCCACAAAAACAAAGTATCCAAACAGTACTAAAGTTTTCCATAGCATACCAAAAAGGGAAATAAACAAGCAAACATCTGTCACACCAACAATAAAACCAAAATTATCTTCAGCTAAACCGATAAAAAGATCAAAGATATTTCCAATTGAACCAATAGATTAAAAACAAGATAAAATAAAATGCCAGATAATTCCATAATAAAATCTATACTAGATCCAACAATAATACTAGATGAGCTTGTCTATGATGATATGGATGAAGGAACAGGTGAAATAGGTGAAAAATACCTAAAAACATTTGGAACCCTTGGTATGTTATATCCACTTGTACAAATAAACAATTATGTTTTTAAATCAAGTGAAATTAAAAAAATGACAATAGATAGTACTGGATTTTTACCAACAATTCAATTAAAACTTCACATGAGATTTTCCGGAGCATTTGTTTCAAACGGAATTCCCAAGGATGGTGATGTTGTATCTATTTTCATAAACCAACGTCAAGATGTTTACAAACCCATCAGAAATGATTACTTGATTACATCGATCTCATCAAGTGGAACAAACAGCGAAGGAGTTGGTGGAATTTTATACATCGAAGGAGAATTAAGAATTCCAAGATTGTACGATATTGCTGGTATAGCAATAAACGACACATCATTCGAAAGTCTTAAACTTATTGCAACGGATTTAGGCTTAGGTTTTTCAACAAATGAAGACTCCACAGATGATTTAATGACTTGGTTCAGTGGTGTTGATACGTATGAAAATTTCATTAAACATTTAACTACTCATGCGTGGAAAGATGAAAATAGTTTTTTTAAAATTTTCATTGATATCTATTACAATTTAAATTTTGTTAATGTTAATCATCAATTCAAGGATGATAATGAATTTCTTGCTGGTTCCATAGATAACATAACAATTGGACCTGCATACGGTGATGAAGGAGGAAAAAATGAACCACAGGATTCACCTGTCGTCTTTTCAAACCATAGAAAATTAAATACCACCAGTTTTTACATAACAGAATATAACCCTATAAACATAGGTGCAAGTATCGCAAAAAAATACGGTTACACCTTTGAACCTGTATTTTTTGAACAAAATACGTTGGAAAGTTGGAGTATTCCAATGGAACCACTTATTACTGAAGGATCCGAAGAAGAAAAAATTCTTCTAAGAGGAAGACCCAACGAAGAATTTTACAAAACACAAATTAAAAAACAATGGTTAGGAATTCAATACACCGGTGATGATCATAATACACATGAAAATTTTATGATTTCAAAAGTACAAAATATGATCAACAATCAAAATACAGATAAATTCAACGTTCGTGTACTTATTAATAGAATAAATTTTAACATTTTTAAATACGGAAGATTTCCATTCATATTTTTTGTACAACAGGATGTACTAAGAATGATGCAAGAAATGAAAACTGATGATTATGCTGAATTAAAAACAGATATGGCAGTTGATTCTTTTTATACCGGTTGGTGGTTACTTAAAGGATTCAAAATTATTTTTGTCGATGACTCACCAGATGAAACAAACAAATTCAGGCAAGAGTTCATTTTATCAAGAAGGGAATTACCACTTCCTGCTACAACCAGTGAAACATAAAAAAATAACAAAATGGGACAATATTTTCCAAGTACAATTAAAAGATTTCAAGATCAATCAACAGTTGGTAATAACATGATGCCATCTTCTGACTATTCAATAGGAGGGTTTGATAGTAATACTGGAGCTTATTCAGATCCTACTTACATGGGTTTTCGTGTTCTATTTCAAACAGCAAGCAATATGAGTGAATCTGAATTACATTACGATTACGATAGTTTACCACAAGGTTTGTTGTTGAATCCAAAAAATGCTTATTCAACGCAAAATTATTTTTATAGATTAAGAGATACAAAGGATCAATTATACATTAATCGGTTTCGGGAAGGTTTGTTTAAAATTGACAAAGATATGCCTTGGTACATTCAATCAATAACAGGCTTGGATGAAATATACAAAATCGATCCTGAAAACAACTACAGAGCAAAAGATAAAACTATAACTTTAACATTTTTAGAAGATGTTAAATTACAAATGACCTATCTTTTTGATTTGTACAGAAAATCAATATGGGATGCAAAATACATGAGATGGAAGGTTCCAGAAAACATGAGAAAATTTGGGATGGAAGTTTACTTGATTGATATTCGAAATTTTCAATCATTCAATCCTGTAGCAGGAACTGATGGTTCACATGATTGGGATTGGTTTGATCCAACAAGACCAATGAGAGCTGTTGATACTCTTCGAGGTGAACTAAAAGGTGCATTATCGTCAATGAAATCTAAATTAATGGCTGGGGGAGCTAACGGGAAGTTAAATGAAAAATTTTATTATGATTCCACCGAATCACGAAATTCAAATCTTAGACATTCTGCTGATGCTTTTTTACCTGTTTTAAAACTTGAACTTGAAGATTGTGAATTTAATTTAATCCAGGATGGATTAAGTGGTTTTGGTGATATTTCAAATACTGTTGCTGGTGATCCTCGTGAAGTTTCATTAACAATAAATATTGGAAACGTACGGGAAGTGAATCAATATTCTTTGTTCGATGTAATATTGGATGATAATGGATCAATGTATGATGATTTACTACAAATAACAAAGGACATGTATAAAATTGCTAAAGATACAGATCCGGATACAGATCCAGTAAATCCAGCTCAAACAAGCGCACCTAATCCATTATTGGAAAAAATCAAAAATAGAGCTTTACAGGAAATCATAGGACGAATTGGAGATAAAGCAAAGGAATATATCAATCCATTTCTGTTGGGTAATATTTACGGACTTTCACCAACAGATCTACAAAATTCAATTGATAATTTACTAAAGAAAAATGAAGGTGAAACAAGTTTACGAAAAAATATAGATCTCGAAGGCACAGGTAAAACACATGTTAACAACATGACAGATAACATAGATCGTGAAGGTATAGAACCAAATGATAGCATAACAGATAACATAGATCTTGAAGGTATAAATCCAAACAATAACATACCTACCAACATTGATTTTGCTGATCCATATGATGGTGCAGACAAACCTTCACCAAAAAATATATATGATGGTGAGAATCCACCAGATCCTAATAAACCAACATCTCGTAATATAGAACTTAATGAAACAGTAACAAATGAAACTGTGCTTAATAATATTGAATTGGAAGGAACAGAATTAAATAAAAATGTACCTAATTCTAACATCAATTATGAAAATAATGAAATAGGTACAGGAAAACCTTCACCTAAAAATATTATAGATGAACTTGAACGCAGAAAATTAGAACGAAGTAAAGAAAAACCGTCAGAAAACAATTTATATGATAATGAAACATCAAAACCTAATAAACCATCACCTCGTAATATAAATTTTAACGGACCGTCATCATGAAAAATACAGAAAAAAAATCAATGCTAACAAATGATCTACGTTCAAAAACATGGATTGGTCGTATCATTGAAAATGAAGATCCATTACGTCAATATAGATGTCGTGTTCGTATTTTTGGTTTACTTGATGAAATTGAGGATGAAATGTTACCCTGGTTTTTCCCATCTGGTAATAATACATTTGCGAGTACTGAAAATGGTGGATTCGGTGATGCAACTTACCCAAAAAAAGATACACTTGTTAAGGTGAGTTTTCCATTCGGTGATATTTACAGTGGAGAATATTTCGCAATTCAACATATTAACCCTTCACTTAGTGCTGAATTGGAAGATGATTATGAAAATTCACAGATAATTAGGTACGATGAGGATGAGGAACTTAAAGTTTTATTTACACAGCAACAAGGATTTTTAATACACTTAAGAGAAAATATTATAAACATTGATAAAGATGATAATATAACAATAAAGAACAATAAAGATGATTATGTCGAAATTTTAAACGATGGTAACATAAATATTTATGCGGCAGGTGAAATTAACAATAGTTCTAAATTAGGAATCAAAAATCCAACAAAAAATACGGCAATACCTTCAGGACAGGGGCATTATTGTGCTATTCCTATTTGCCCTTATACGGGATTAAATCACGTAGGATATGAAACATTACCAGGGAGTTAATTATGGAAATACCAGAACAAATTTTAGCAATTATAAAACCGGGTGAAATTCCTGAAGATTTTAAACAGATTATAATAATAGAAGCTGCTAAAGTTCTGCTTGAAGCAGCCGGAACTCTTGTAAGTACATTACCTTTAGACTATTTTGAAGAAGCTGGTGCTTTTAATACATCTAATATAAAGGAACAAATTAAAGCAGAAGTCACTAAATTAAGTGACAAAGTTTCAGAAATAGCAAATGAAACTATAGCTATGGTTAATCCGGGATCAACAATAGGTTCAATAAACGGTGTAATGACTGCGTTGGGTGTTGTTCTTCCGTTAATAAATTCATTAGGAATCACAGGTCCACCACTTGACTTGATTAAAACTATTTTAACAGCTGCGGGAGCAGCTATGACTGTTGCATTAGTTGCATATACGGCTTTAGGTGCTGTACCAATTGTTGGTCCTGTATCTTATCCACCAGATCCTGTTTTAATGGCAAAAGTACCCATAATAGTAGAGTTTCTTGCATCGTTATAAACCATACTCAGAAGCTTTAATATAACATCTCGTAAATTTAAAATTATATTTAATAGGATCATATTAAAAATAAATTTTACTTAAATTATTCCAATTTTATTCTTCTTAGTAGTAAACCTTTTTAATGTTATGTATTTAAAAATTGATAACATATTTTTAACAATTTAAAACATTTCAATTATGAAATTAGTGAAAAACAATGATGTTGAAGCCGAACAAGGTACCAATGTTTATTGTCAAGAATCATATGCACAAGAGTTGTACAATCGTTTGATGGATAACGAAACTCGAATGCCAACAACAATAAAGGATTTTTCAGATAATGATCTTTTGTTAATAACAGGAGTAAGTTCAATAGGAAAAACCGATATAGAATTTGAAGTAAACAATTCAAATACTATATCAATTGATCTTAACAAGGAAAAGAAATTCATGAACATGTATAATTTGGATATTGATGAATTTCTTTTATGGGCAAAAGGAGATACTGAAAACTTTCTCAAGGAAGAATCTTACATTTACATCACAAATGATGCACAAGGAATCAAAGGGAGTTTATCAAAAGGTTTGGCTGAAAAAATGAAACACGAATTTTTTAAGCAGATAACAAAGCAATCAACTGCATACATTGCAACTGTATTATCAAAAAATCGTGGTGGTTTTTTGGTTGATATCTTTGGTGTTGAAGCATTTTTACCCGGTAGTCTTGCAGCACCGAATAAAATTGTGGATTTTGATCAATTCATTGGAACAAAGGTTAATGTAATGATTGAAGATTACTTGAAATCTATTGGAACATTTATTGTAAGCAATAAAAAATACATTAAACATATTTTACCGATAAAAATCAAGGAACTTGATACCGAAAAAAAATATGTGGGAGTTGTTACAGACACAGCAAAATTCGGAATATTTATAGAAATTGAAGAATTTTTTACTGGTTTACTTCATACATCAAAAATGGATGAAGAAACATTGCAAACATTCAGGAATAGAGAATTCAATCCCCATTCAACAATTGATGTTTATATCAAGGAAATTAATGAAAAAAATAAAATTGTTTTTACAAGTTACACGCCGGAAAAACAAAAGGAAATTGATATAATTCTTGAGAAAGAAAAGGAAGCCGATAGGAAGGAAGCGGAAGAAAATGCATTTAAAGTTAATGAATCATATGATGGTTTAATTACTTCAATAAAATTATACGGAGCCTTTGCAAGAATTTGGAACGGTAAAAAAACAGTAACTGGTTTAATTTTAAACAAAGATCAAGGAATTGAAATACATGAAGGTGATAAAATGAAAATTACTATCAAAAATGCTGAAGATGGTAAATATTTCTTTGAAATATGAAAATAAATTAAAAACGAATAAATTAAAAACATCATGAAAATAAAAAAGAGCTTTTGGGAAAAAGCAGATAAAATTTGCAGCGGAACTTTACAAGTTTTTATGTGGTTATTAGGAGTACTTATCCTTATAACGTTAACCGAATCAATAAAATTTTAGAAACATGGCAACAAAAAAGAAAAAAATAAAAGTAATTAGTAAATTTTCTAGTTTTTTAATTGGAATGCTTGGCTTTCTATTCATTTTAGCAAATGGAGGACTTTGGTTAGGAGTTGGAATAGCATTGTATGTGTTAGGACATTATTACTACTATCATGGTCTTAGAATAAAAGGTAAAATAGTAAAATGTCCTCAATGTGGAAATGAAACTATTACATTTCCTTGTCCACATTGTGAATACATGCCACATAAAATTTTTGAAAATCAAGTTGATCAAAAAGGAACATGATCAAATGTAAATCTTAGAAATATTCATGTCTTTCCCACTTTTGGTATTCCAAACATGAATCACATAATCCATATTCAGGTGAAAAATTAACATTTTTGACCTGAATTATTTTTTTTGTCTTTTTGTTAAAAATATTTTGACATTTTTGGCATTTGAAGTATAAACTGGAATCCATCTCCTTCATTTTTAAATATATATTTTACAAAGCATGCTTTAAGCATGCTTTTGCCGTTTTAAAAAATTTTCTAACAAAGATATATAAAAAAATGATAAAAAATTTAAAATGAGAGTCTTACAATACACAAAAGCTGAAATACTTAACGGTTCAAAAATTGGGTTTGAATTTGAATTTTTATCAAAAAAACGAACAATTCAAACTGCACGAGAATTATCAGACATTCTCGGTGTAAAAGTGGTTGTTCCAATAAATGTTAATAACTTTTTAAAACCTGAAAAAACTGTTCATTCATCTTTCATCCCATCAAGTAATGTTTTTAAGTTAGAAAAAGATAATTCCGGTGGAAGTGAAATGAAAGAATTAATAACAGGCCCATTAAGTTATAATTTTGCTAAAAATGTTTTAATTAAAACTTTGAAATGGATAGATGAAAACGGTGAAACAAATAGTAGAACAAGTTTACATTTAAATATCTCTTTTGATGATAAAAAAATTGCAGTTAAAAGAGACATAGAAAAAATGAACATTTTAAAAATGTGCTTGGATTTTGATGAGGATTTTATCTACGATAGATTTCCAAGTAGAAAAAATAATGAATATTCAAAATCAATAAAAAATATAGTCGTTAATAACATTTTTTACTTTGGGAATTCAATAACATCAATGGGTGAAAGTCATTTCATAGTCCCAAATACAAAATATTTTGGCATAAATTTCCTTAAACATTCCAAAAATTACTTGGAATTCAGGCAAATTGGAGGCAAAGATTACCAAAAAAAGGAAATTGAAATACTTGAAATTTTACATCACAATATTTTTGAATTATATAGAAATATCATGGAATCCGGATTAAATTCCCAAAATATGATGACTCTTAATGGAATATTAAATAAACATCAACAGGTTTTAAGAGGATTTAAATCACCAGCAACTTTTGTAAAACTATTTCCAAAGATAAAAATTACAGCAAACCTGAATCCTACCATTGAAGTGATAAAAACTCATTGGTTCCAGTTTAGAGATAAACTCATTGATTTGGTTATTTATGGTGGAATGGATGAAGGACAATTTAACTATGATTCCGATTTTTCAACATTTCAACTTAAAAATGGTTTGTTGGATGGAGTTAATCTTAAAAGTTACGAATTCATAAATTGCAATCTTAAAGGAGAATTCAATAATTGCATGTTTTACGAATGTGAAGTTGAAAAATCAATAGTAACAAAAAGTAAAATTATATCGGATAATAAATTTACGAATTCAAAAATTATAGAATCTCCTGTGTATGGAAAAAATAAAATGATAGATTGTTACATCGATAACAAAAATGAACTATTCAACGGAGAAACAATAGGTGGAGTATTCAGATCTGGTAAAAAAGGAGAACACTCAACAATATCAAAAGAAACAAAAATAGTTGAATAATTTTAAAAAATAAAAGTAAAAAATGACAAAATACGAATTTATCCAAATGATAAAAGATGAACTAACTGTTGCTTGTGCTTTGCCATACAATTTACCGGAAATGGAATATGAAAGGATCATTAAACAAGCAAGAAACTGGTTCAGAAGTCATTACGAGGAAGCAACTGAATTTAGGTACTATATCATAGAAAATGCAACATTTAAAAATGCTGGATTCAAAGCGGATAGAACCATTATTTTACCTGATTGTATAATGGCAGTAACAGACACAAAGGAACTAAAAAGTAATGGAAATACTGGATGGGGCTCTGACTTTTCATTGGATAGAATGCTTGCGCATGAATTGTACATTAATAATTCTGAAATAACAGGAGATGATCTTGTAATGCAAACAGCTTATGCATCTTTTGTTGATTTAACAAAGGCATTTTTTCTTGATAGAATTTCATATCAATTTAATGAACATTCACATAAATTGATCATAAAGGGTCGTGACCCAAAATACCATGTGGTATTGGAAACTTACGTTGATATACAGGAAGAATTTTTGTATGATGATTGGTATTTTCAACGGTATTGTACTGCAATGTCAAAAATAAGCTTGGGTAGAATGTTAGGATTATTCGATTTTAATTTACCGGGTGGTGTTTCAATAAATAATGATATTTATACATCGGAAGGTAACGATGAACTTGCGGACATTAAAACTCAAATAGATGATAAACAACCACCTGATTGGTTCTTGGTTTGGCACTAAAAAATAAAAATGATAAAATGATAAATAAATTTTTACATAAGGAAATTGATTTAAGTGAAAATGAACTTGAAATGTTTGAGTTTGAAATTAAAACAATAGGCACAAAGGGAAACTCGTATTTCATAACAATAGATGATCATGAATACGGATTTAAACCGATCAATGGAACAACTGAACAGATAGCAAAGAAATTTAAAATGATTTTGAAGCATTCACCGGGTAAAGCCTTAGCGTGGTTAAAGAAACATGCAAAATTAATAAGTGGAAGTAAAGAAAAAAAGAAAGTAAACGAAATGGAAAAAGAAATGAATGAAAAATTACCATCGGAAAGGGTTCCAACATTTTCTGAATTTGTTGAAAACAACAAAGAAAAAACCATAAAGGAAGAACCAAAGGAAGATTTGAAAAAAGAAAAAGATACAGATCCTGATATCGGCAGTAAATACACAAAAAAAGGTGAAGAATAAAAATGTTAAGAGAAATTTACCATAGATTACCGGAAGAAAGTAATTACATCGAGGGTTTTCTTGAACACTCAAATGTGTTGGAAACATACATTGAAAAGATCAAAATGATTCTTAACACAACAAAGGGTGAAGTTATTGGATTTCCTAACTTTGGTATCAATCTTGAAAATTTAATTTTTGAATTAACATTTAATGCAGATCAGATAAGAAATGAAATTTTTTCGCAAATAAATGCATATTGCGGTGAAGCACAGTATTTTGATACGTCAATTGATGTACAATTTGCAAAAGGAACAACAAGAGATATGGCAATTGTTGATATTAAAATAAACTCAAACAAGGTCATTTCTGTACTTTTAAGATAGAAAAACAACATGAAAATATTTAATACAGCACGAATAAAATACGATGAACTTTACGCAGATGCAGTAATTTTTCTTGAGGAAAAGTATGGACAATCGCGACAAGTTTTTAGCTTAGCATCACCATTTGGACAATTACTAACAGTAATTCTTTCACTTGGTAGACTCATAATGTTTTACATTGAGGATTCAATAACAGAACTTAACATTTACAAAGCGCAAAGAGATAGTTCAGTCAGAGGTCTTTCAAGGTTAACAGGCCATAATCCAACCAGAGCAATTGCAGCATCAGGTGATATAAAATTATCATACAATGGTAAAAAAATTGATATGTATGGAAATACATTGATAATTCCACAATTTTTGAAAATGTTTAACAAAGATAATGCTTTACCATACATCGTTATTTTACCACAGGAAGAAGCAAGATTGGAGCTCATCCAAAGAAATTCATTAAACGTAAAGATAATGCAAGGATCAATGGAGGTTCAATTATTTACTGGTACTGCCAAGAAACTTCAATCCTTTGAAGTTTCTGTAAAAGATGGATATAACATAGATCAATACATGATAAATGTTTTTGTCAACAACGAAAAATGGAAACCAGTAGAAAGTATCATGGATATGAGCTTGGATGAAAAAACTTATATTGTGAAAACCGGATTATCAAAGGGTGTTGATTTATTTTTTGGTAACGGTTACTATGGTATGAAACCACCAAGCGGTGCAGAAATTAGAGTCGAGTATTTAACAACAAGTGGAGTAGAAGGTAACATTAGACAGGATGAGCAAACAACATGGAACTTTGAAGAAAGTGGATATGACCTCTCAGGAAATGAAATAGATCTTTCAGAAATTTTTAACATATCATTTGTAACGGATATTTCATTCGGTACAAACAAGGAACCATTAAATTTAACAAGATTAATGTCACCGAATCAATCCAGAAATTTTGTTCTTGCAAATCCTATTAATTACATTTATTTTTTAAACAAATTTAATTATTTTTCCATAATTGACGCTTATACAACTTATGATGATAATGATTGGTCAGATGATAATGTAATTTATCTTTTTTTAATCCCAGATATCAACAAAAGGCTCAAATCAAATGAAAATTATTTCAGTGTTCCGATAACTGAATTTTCGTTAAAAGATTTTGAAAAACAAAAAATATTTAACTTGATTGAAGAAAGTGGTCAAAGATTAACTTCCGTTGTTAACACAATAGTCGATCCTGTTTTGAAAAAATATGTTATTAATATTTCATTAACCATATTTGAATCTTTTTCTGCTGATTTTATCAGACAACAAATAGAATCCAAACTATCCGATTATTTTTTAGGCGTTACAAGACGAGATAAAATTCCAAAATCTGACCTAATTGCAATCATTGAAAACATAGAAGGAGTTGATAGTGTTAATGTTTCATTCATAAGCGAAGAAAATGAAATAGCACGTAAAAAAAATTCAAGCAGCGAACTCAAAGGTTTGGATAAATATGGTGATATCATTTTCAACAAAAATGAATTTATTCTTATACGAGGTGGTTGGTCAGATAAATATGGAGTTTACTATGATGATTCACTTGATCCAAATAAATCATCCATATTAAACATTGAATTTAGAAAAGAAACCAAAAAAACGTACAATGAAGTTTTACAACAGGAAAATATGAAAATTCTTAAAAAATGAAAACACTAAGAACAAGACATAAATACACAACACGGAGAAGTTTACTTAACATTTCTGAACATAGATTGGATCTAATTAAAAATATTGGATTTGATTACGAAGGAAAACAAATTAAAAAAAGTATTTCCAAGTACATTTTAAGTGACCCGATAAAAGAAGAAATTATTTCTTCATGGGAAATTTTAATTTTTAACTTAACAGAATACACAAAAAATATCAAAAAAGGTTTTAATTACGCAATTGATAAAAAATTCACTAAATTTAATTAAATAAATGGTTTATACAAATAATTTTAAGTTTTTTGATAAATTTGGAAATAATTTTAATTTTTCAAAAATACCACAGTATACCATTGAAATAAATGATTCTGTTGGATTAAATGCAATAATGGAACCTGTTGTGAACATAAACGGAGTTCTTATCGATATTACTATCATTAACGCTGGAATAAATTACGTAAATCCGGAAATTATAATCACGGATATCATTATTGGAACTATTTATAAACTGAAAGGTGCCGGATTGATAAAATTAACAAGTGAAGGCTGCATCAGTAGTATAAAAATGGATTCAAATCCAAATGGTTTTACGTATCCAGCAATTCAATATAGTGGATTTTCACTTTTTGATAAAATTTCAGTTGATTTAATAGAAAATTCACATGTTTTTATTCTTGAAGAATTTTTCAATGATGTTACAGAAAAAACAGTTTATGATTTTCCACAATCCGATACGGATGGAACTCCAGCTTTGCCAACAAGCACAATTACATGTTGGTTGGAAGAAAGTGAAACAATTGATGATGATAATGCCATGTTTTTATTTAATTTGGATTACAGTGATCCTGTAACACCAACATTCAACAAAACAGATAAAATGATTTTTGAGTTAAACCCATCCACCGGAACCACTCATGACGGTTTAAGGGTGGATTCATCAACAGGCCAACAATCATTACAATCAAACATTGGCTTCAGTTTTTCGGAAGAAGGTGTATTTAAAAGAAATTTAATTTTTGCAATAGAACAAGATGGTAAAACTTATCCATTTTGTACCATTGAATTGGTTGGAGAAACTGAATCAGAAGATGAAAGATTTAAAACAATCCTGGAAAATTTTGGAATTGTTATAGGAGAACAAGAAGAATTAATTTTCAGGGATAGTGATATATCTGAAGCTTTACCGAATTATGATCTTTTAAACACCAAAAGAAAAGAAATGCTTTTGGAAAATCATAACATTTTTCCGTACATTGGATCCTACAAAGCCCTGGTGAACATAATAAATTATTTTGGTTACAGTGATCTTAGAATTAAAGAATACTGGATAAATCTCAAAGAAACAAGTTCTACATACTTACAGTATAAACATGTTGATATTCCATTTCAACTTTTACAAAGGGGTAAAAATGTTCCAACTGAACAATTATTACCTACCACTTCTTACAATAAAACTGATTACTTTGGTTTATTTTACGATATTAACAAAGAAACTGGAACATTTGATGAACAAGGTGTCCCAGAAACTGAAGACACATTTATTTTTACAATTGAAGAAATTTTAATAAAACTTTTTGCGTTAAAGACTTACTTAAAAAATAAATTTCTACCGTTAAATGCAAGAATTATTGACATAACAGGAGAAGGAATTTATTTTACTCGTTATGTTTTGAAAACGTGGCAAGATAAAACTCAATCGTTCAATTTACAATGGAAAGTTTCTCCTGATTTTGAAACACTTCCAACAAATAAATACATTGTAGATATAACAGACTACAACAATACAACCACACCTTTGGTTTACCCAGGATTAGTTGAAAGCGAAATAGGAACTCAATATGGTAACTATGTAGGAAATTATTCAACATCAACCAATTATTCAGATGATCCCAAAACTTCAATTGCTGCACCAGTTGAATTGATATCAAAAACTTTTGATGTTGAATGGGATGAAATGAACATGAGTTGGAACAATTTAATAACTTCGGAAGCATTGGATACAATGATCTTGATGGAAGGTGGAACAGTCACTGGTTTAACTTTTAGTGAACTTGCAGCAACTCTCCTGAAAAATAGTTGGGATACAATAGGATACGGAGAATTCATAGAACTTGAATGGCTTATAACCCATGAAATAACTGATAAATATTTCTATGAAATACGAGATTCAATTGAAACTTTAACAAATCATACAGTAAACTTACCATACATAGGAAAATACAACGTGAAACTTACTGCAATAGATTTAAATGGATTTAAAGTAACCAAAAATTCTCAGATTGAAGTAAAAATACCCAATGTTGATTTTATGTCATTGGCACGATTCTACAATTACATTAAAACATGGGATGATTCTGATGTTGCATGGAATAAAGTTTCTGATAATTGGACCAAACCTGGAATTTACCATGATAATAAATGGGATAACTTGGATTTAACATGGAATTCCATTGAAATGTCTTTTTACAAAAATCAGGAATATCCAGTTAAAAAAATTAAGAACCTTAATATTTACGATATTTGGGAATCTTCACATGTGGAAGGAAATATTTTAAGTATAATCAAAGATAGTAATTTTATAATCATAAATAAACAAAAAAGAGCTCCTGAATTGACAATTGGAGATAATTTATTTTTAAAATTTGCAGAAAGTGTTACAACGGTTAAAATAGTAAATGTTAGTTACATAAATGATGTTGTTGAATTAACATTTGACAAACTTCCAATTGGAATAACAACGGAATGGAAAATTTATCGAACTTTGGTTTCCAACATTATTCTTGAGCAAGATCAAATATACGATAAAATAAATAGGTTAAACGGATTAAAAATTGGAGATTTTTTATTACTTGAGGGTGTTGAAGATCCTGTTAGAATCAATGTTGAAAATTTTTTATTCGGTGAAGATCCAGTAACGTTGGATAAATGGTTAACTGGAGTTAAATTAGAAAAACAAATTAACATTAAATCGGGTGAATTTGGTAGGTTGTTTAAAATAAATAGTCAAGATTTAGGTTATTTATTTCCAATAACTGATTTACCATTCGATTTAACATTACCTGACGGTTTTGGTGAAATAACGAAACATGTAATAATTTTTGAAAAGCTTGTAACAGAAATGTATGTAAAAAGTGGATTTACTGAAATGTTATTAACCAATGACCTTGGTAATGAAGTAAGAATTTTGGTTAAAAATCTAGAATACCAGGATATCATTAGTTCAACAATGTGTATCATAGATTACATAGACATAGATAGTGATGTTAAAGACATAAGTGTTAAATCCGCAGAAAATGAATATTACGGCGAATTTTTGGTGGAATGGAAAGCAGGAGAATTCGGAACCAAAATTATTCCTGGATATTCAGGTGTAACAAATGAACTTTTGTTAAATTTTAACGATTATCCATATGAAAGTAAATTAGGAGAAAATTTACTAACAGAATCTGAAGAATTATCCGGTGAAGTTGATATAATTCCTTATAGTTTTGTATGCGTTGATGATGAATTAATTTTTACATTGGATGAAGATGTGAACGATAATGCAATTGTATTAATTAATGGAATTATTATTTCTAACACTTTATACACAACAAGTGGAGCTGTTTTAACATTAGCAGGTTCAAGTCCATCCGGTTTTTCAATAAGTAAAAATGATTTTGTAAATGTTATAAATTTCAAAGTTACTTCAAACAACATAAGATGGGAAACAGTATCAAACGGAGATAATAAAATATTTACTTTTGGCACTGTTCCAATAAATGAACATTCCATAGTTGCATTAAACGGAATGATTCAAGATATTGAAACCACATATGAAATTTCAGATAATGTTATCACTTTTTACCCTAATGAAGCAACCATGACATTATCAGAAGATGATGTAATAGTAGTTTTAAATTTTATAGATAGTGATTTTTCTGAAATTCCTTCAAGTGGTGTTGAATATTCAACATTAGGACAATCCGAAGTAATATTAACAGATAGAATAATGGGAACCGCCATCAGAGCTGGTGAAAATCTTCTAATTTGGGTGAACGGTGTTTTTCAAAATCGTGATCAATATTTCTTTTTAACCACACATTTATCAAGTGTATTTTTTAGATCTTCGTTTAATGAAAATGATCAAATTATTTACATTCAGGATATAGCAACAAACTTTATTTTTGACCAAGTTTATTTTTACGAAAAAAATCCAAAAAAAGCATCGGTAAAATTTCAAATACAAAATTTAGGTTTAATTGATGATAAAACCATTGTTGATGTTAACGATGAGAAAAATGAATTATACATGTGTAATACTGATTTTGTCACATCAAAGAATAATTTTGATGAAAAATATGCAATGGAACATTACGGTACAAAAAATATATCATGGGAAAAATCAAATGAAAATGCTTGGAATGATTTAACACAACATACATGGGATTTTTTGGAATACCACGAAGAAACTTTATGCAACTGGCAACTTACAGAAGTTCAACAGGGTGGTGGAATAACAATAAATGGATTTGATAAATTTATTTTTACCGAATTAACTGGTGGTGACCTATTTGAAAAAGCGGTTGATGAATTAAACAATTCTACAAACTTGGGAATTTCAAAATATAAATATTTACTAATTGATACTGTTAATATTGGAGCTGTTGCTAAGTTACCGAGCGGTTTAAATTTAAATTACATCGAATTTGATAACGGAGTGGAAGGAGAATGGGATTCGGATTGGTCACACACATACCCAATTGGAAATTACCAAGATTGGATTTTTCCACATATTTATGGAGTAAATAATGCACCAGGTGCTAATAATGTAATATCAAATACATATTTTTACCAAGGTACTGATATTAATGGTGATAATGGTTGGTACCCACGAACACAGTTAACTGGATCTCCAGGATCTCCAGGATCTCCAGGAGCACTTTCAATAAAATTACCAAGAATGTATTCTTACATTGATAAAATTAATGAAGGATGTAGAATAGAATTTCTGAATGCAATATCAAGTTCATTTTCATGGGATGATACATCAATATCAAAAAATAATATCAATATCCCAAAAATGACCACAGTATTTTTCAATGATGAAGGATGTAAAATAATTGCAAAATCATCAAAAAATTGGAAAATTTACGATAAAGATGGTAAATTATTAATTGAAACACATAAAGATTTTTTAATTTGGAAATTTACAACATCTGGGATTTTTGATATTGAATTATCAATATATGATAAAAATGGAAACAAAGGAAATGTTTACAAAAAAGGTTTAATTAAAGTTCTTTAGAAACACTTATATAGCTGCAGCAACTACTTCTAGTACTCCTTTTATTGTTTGACTAATTAAATCATATTCATTATCAGACATTATTTCATCAATGTCAACTGTTTTGGTTTTCACAATCAACCTATTATTTTCATTTGTTAAATTAATTCCTGCATCATGTCCTATAAGAATGTTTTTTGAATTTTCCATGTGTTTCTGTTGATACATATAATTCACTTCCTCCTTTGTGAAATGATAGCAATCACTTTTTGATGGATAGTACTTCATCAATAAATTTGCCCAACCAAACTTACATTCTTTAATATCCTGGATTGGCATCGAATGCCACCAATTTAAAGCGTGTTGCATATCTGCACAATGTTTAGGAGTTAAAAACTCATCCCATTTTCTTTTGGTTTCTGCCATAATTTTAACCTTGACTTTTTTGTATTTTTTTACAAATATCCACCAAAACTTTCACATCTTTTTTACAATAACGCCCAATTCCTTCTATGTTATTGTTTTGCCAGTATTCATGTCCAACATTTGAACCACTCATTTCATCTTTTGGAGATGGAATATCCAATGCCCAAGTTAATTCATCAAGAAAACAATTTTCCCAAGATGTTCCTTTCCACATGTCCATTGTATCCATGATTTTTATTTCCCATGGTTTTTTACCAAGAGTATTAAGGCATTTTGGAACTTTAAACCCATACATCGTTAATTTTTTTACAAGATACGGTATATCAAATCCCTTTATGTTATGGCCAGATAAAATAAAACCAAGATCATCAACCTTTGCGAACAACCTAGAAATCCATTCTATTAAACTTTGTTCATCATCATTTTCAATGGTTTTAGATGATAATTTTAACTTACCTTCTTCAAAATACGCAAATGCAATTGCCACAATTTTTCCGTATTCCGGAACAAGTGCGGCATTATCCTCATACGCAAGTTGTACTATTTTATTGTAAGATTCATTTGTGTTTTTTCTACGGTTGCATCTATCCTTGAAAACATTGGAACCTCTTTCGTCTTTTTCTGTAAACGTTTGAAAATTATCATAAAAGGAAACAGTTTCCAAATCAAAATAAAAAAAATTTTTATAATTCATCATTTGTTGTTATGTTCTATTTTTATATACAAAAAAGGTAAAAAGTTTATCTTTGACCCTGAAAAAAAATTTAACAAATAGATATATAAAATAAAAAATAAAAATGGCAACAATTACAGTTACTGAAATATTGGGTACCGATAATGTAGGGTTATCAAGACCAATAATAAATGAGAATTTTAAAACTCTCAAAGATGCTACAAATAACCTGGAAAGTTTTCTGGATACAGATGATAATGGTGCATTATCCATTGGAAGTGTTTCAATACCATTAACAACTGGAAGCATAGCTGATGAAAATTTTTCATTAGCAAGCAGTGGAAACATAAGCGGAAATTTAAGCGTAAGTGGATCATATATCGTAAATCCAATAACGGTGGATATTGCAAGTTTTCAAGTAGAATTGGATGGAACAACGAGTTTCAATCAAAATGATTTAACATTTACAAAAAATGCTGGAAATAATTTAGGTGTTGATTACAACAAAGCAACTTTTGAATCCAATGTTATTATAAACGGTGGAATTTGCTTGGATTTACTTGCTGGTGATATCATTCCTGGTGATTACGTTGCAATAACACCGATAAATCCAAAGAAATTTTCATTCGATAGCGGTGCAACGTATCAACCGTTAAATATTCTTAATTTGGATCTCGTTAGTGCACCAACAACAACAGACATATACTTAGCAAATGGATTCGATGGACAAATTATCATTTTACGATTTGTTGATGTTACTGGAACCATTTCATGTGATGTTATTGGAAACATGGAAGGTGATGATGTAAGTACATCTGCTTCTTTAACATTAACAGGAGTTCAAAAAGCGGATACATTAACGTTAGGTTACGGTGGAGATGGCTGGGCAGTTTTAAATAAATACGGGAATTTAACAATTTAAAAAAGTTTTAACACATGCATGTAACACCTTACATACGCGATATTAAATTAGAAGGTGGATCTTTTTACACATTTGGATCCGCAGCGGAAGATTTAACATTTGCAATGAATAACGAGAAGAAAAAATTTAAATTCTCAAAATTTGCTTTATTAAAAATCCCAAATTTAGGACGTCCAACAAATTTTAAGAATCTTTTGCAACTTAATGCACCACCTGGTGCATGGGATGCATACGGTGGAACTCCAACAATTGATGGAAATCTCAATGAAGCATTTGCAGAAAGTTTACAAAATTACTGTTTGAATCTTGAAACAATGTTAACTGCTAGAGATGAATACGATGCAACACTTGATAAATCAGTAACCGAAAGAGTATTTTTTAAATGGCTTAAAGAAATAGGAGGTATACGGTTTATAACAGCATCGGATGAAGAATTTGATGGCCTAAGTGGAGAAACTCGATTTGTTGAGGAAACAGCAAATACAATAACTGGAATAGATTACTACGACAGAGTTGTGCAGTACATTGGAGAAATAAATGTAACAAATGCCCTAAGAAACAAGTATAATGCGTACCAGGAGGTTTATATTCATGTCCCTACATCACATGGAAATACATCTGATATTTTATTTCAAGCAATAGACGATAAAAATTATACAGCAGATTTATCAGTTACAAACAATCCAACCAACGCATTAAACGATGAAGTTATTTACGGAAGATCATGGGATGACGTGCATCCAACTGGTTTAAACATAAGTGCACACTATGATAGTGAAGGTGGTTTTACTGATTTTTGGTCATCGGATGACGGTGATGATTGGATAGAATATAACAATGTTGGATTCAGTTGGTGGTATACAAATACAAAGGATGCGACATATTTTTTAGAACCTACAACGTTTGAGGATCCAACCAACGATTATTTAGGACATGGAGATGATCCAAGTGTCGGTGTTAACCATATAAGTTTCAAAAGAAGTAAATTGGATGGAATTTCAATTGATTGGGATACAACAAATTACACAAAAATTACAAAAAATGATGGTTTAAATAACTTCGGTGAATTCAACACATCTCAATACGCACAAAATTTTGATTTCAATACAATTTTAGTTTACTATGATGTTTATGACCCTAATAGTACAGAAGATCACACAACAAATCTTTTTGGTGTTTTATTTTTAGACAATGTTGATCCAATTTCAACAGGTGGAGGAACTATATCATCATTACCAAAAATAAAACCAGATGAATTAAACCAATCAAATGGAAATTCTTATGCATTTAAGTTAAACATGAAATGGGATTTAAGTGCTGATGATTCTGAAGTTGAAGTATCAATCAATGATTACAATACATACTCCTTAGAATTATATATTGATGCCATGAATTCCATGCAAAATTTAACAGATTCAATAACATATCATTTTACACAATATGATACAATATTGGAAGAAATAAACAAACTAAAAGATGTTGTTTATACATCAGATAATCTTGATACTGTTTCCAAAAAACTCACAGAAGTTGAAAATACAATACAAGATGCGTATGATGTTTACTTAAATAATACTGAATTAACGAAGCTTATTAATAAAAATTACGATGAAATTTCAAATATTTACAAAAATTATACATCAATTGAGATGACTTACAATCTTAATTCTATACAAGATGGTGTTGGAATTAAATTTGACAGAAATGAAAAAAATAAATTATTAATAAAGAACTCAAATTTTGGATATGATTTAGGTGTTTCACCTTTAATTCATATTTCAGACTTTGATGATATTGCTAATACATACGAATACAATTTTACGATGACCGCGTTTGATAATTTTTTACGAATCATGGACGGATCAATAGATGAACTTTCAGATGTTGATAAAAATATGGTAATACGTTTAAATGATTCAATATATAAATGGGAAAAGGGTAAAAAAATGAGAATTTCATTTGAATACGGGTTGGATCTAAATAACACAAGTGGAGATTTCAAACTTTATTTATTTACAGATTCTACAGATTCTGTAGATAGTGGATTCTTTTATTCAAAAGAAATTGTGATCATCAATTCTCAACAATTTGATGATAAAAACGGAAAACCCATAATTGAAATAACTTGTATAGATCCTGATGAATTTATATTTGTAACTGATATTTTATAAAAACTTAACAAAAATGAATAAATATACTGAATATAGTTTTTCGGAGTTAATAGAGGAATTTACAAAACTCCAAGCAAATGCACTTAATGTTATACAAGCAATTAGTGAATCTGCAGTAGGTGATAATGATTACATAACAATATCACTTGATACATACGACGGTTCAAAAGATTATCAAATTGTATCCTATAATTACATGAAACAATCTATAGATAGAATTGATTCAACAATAGATCTAATGTTAGGTTTAAATAATTCAAGTGCAACTGTTAAATTACCAGATGGTAGTTATCAAAAGGTTTTTGCTTATAAGTTAAAAAAAGAACCTAATAATATTGGAAGTGTTATCGTACCAGAGGAATTTGAAACTCAGTCCAATTATTTTTTCGAAGATTATTTAAATCCTTTATTGAAAATAAGATTTAATTTGAATGATTTTTTGGAAGAAGATTACACACGAATTAAAGTTAAAAGAGTTCTTCTTGATGTATCAGATACAACAAGTTTGGAATATTTTAATTCAATAAAGAATAAAAATAATATTGATCATGATACATTTATTGAGGAAATAATTAAAAAACGGATTCCCTATGTAATAGATGAAGAAGTTAAAGATTTACCGATTTCATCATTTAAATATGATGGAGATTTTACTGTATTAAAAGTAGAAGAAGGAACTATTCCAATAACTTCAAATTTAACTGGATTATCAAATAATTTACTTGTTGGAAATGAAAATCAAACAAATGAAAGAAAAGTTGATATTGTTCAATCTTCTGAAATCACATCAAAAACTACAAGATTTTACCAACTTGATAAACTTACATATTCAGACTTATCATATAATCAAATATATTCAGATTTATCATATAATCAAACAAGAGAAAAAACTTTAACAATTGGCGATAAGTTATTCACCAAAACTTCATTGTTTGAAATTCAAACCATAGATAAAAATACAAATTTCATAAGTTTAAAAAGATTATCTGGTTATGATACAATAGAAATCTTAAAAATAAATTCTCTTTCTTTGTATTCCGAAACCAGTTCTTCAAAGGATGTTTTATTAAATGTTACATTAGATGAGAATTTAGTCATTTTCTTTAAATCAATAGATGATGATTTCAATTTACAAAATACAAATTGGTCTCCTGGTGTTTCATTTTTATCTAATGATATGAAAATATCTTGGTCTAATAAGGTTTATAATCTTACTGATTTTTATCTTGAACAGGTTTATGATTTTGGTCAAGTTTTTAGAGGTGCTGTTACAGATGTAAATATTCCAAGAATTGATGCTGAAATAGATGATCCTATAACTCATATTATTCATGGATTACCACCTGAACCTGAAGATGTTGGTATTGGTAAAGTTAATGCACCAGTTCTTGTTAAAGAAAATTTTAAAATAGATCTTATAAATGAACATAAATTTAATACAAAAAATCTTGAAGAAGTTCGTAAAAAGGGTGCAAGTAAAATAAAACTTAAATCTGAAATTAATCAAATTGGAAAATCAATAGAAAATAAAAAACAAGTTTTAAATACAACCAAAATAAAAAGTGAAATTGAAAAACGAGGAGTTAAAACTGAATTAGAAAATCTATTACGTGAAAAAAAATCCAAAATTGATCTTTATTCATCCACGGTGGAAGAATTGGCAATTGTTGCAAAAAATAAATTGCAAATTATACCATCTCCAAAATATAGAATCAGAGGATTTTTTGATATTCCAGCACCAATAAAAAATATAAATGGACTTCAACATGTTATTGCATTTAATGTAAGATATAGATATTTAAAATTAGATAGTTCAGCGCCAAGTGCAAAACAATTTGATTTTTTAGATAAAACTAATCAATTAAAACGTGCATCTTTTAGTCCTTGGATTGAAAAAGTTTCTAAAACAAAAAAGAAAATTTTAAATAGAACAAGTGGCAAATATGAATGGTCACCAGAATTTATTGATAGTGGTGACACAATAAACATTAATCAAATAGATATTCCCATAACAAATTCTGAAAAAGTTAATATTCAAGTTCAATCAATATCAGAGGCTGGGTGGCCTCAAAATCCGGCATTATCAAAATGGTCAAATGTTGTAACAATAGAATTTGATGATAATAATAATGCATCAGATGAATCTGAATTAATTTTAAAAGATGCATTACAGGAACAAAATGTTGTTAAAATTCAAACAATGTTAACAGACGAAGGAGTAAATGAACATCTTTTATCTTCAGCTATTGTTGGGGATGAATATTTTTCCCATACACTAGAATCTATGGCATCAGGTTTTTTTACAACAGAAGGTAAAGCGGTGAATGCATACGAAAAAATAAAAGAACTCGAAAATGTATTGGTAACAATGAAAAATACAGTACAACAAGTAAAAGGGAAGTTAAGTATTTCCATAATTGATACAGATGAATCTGGTGAAGAAACAAAAATAAATGTTCAAAATAATACAATAATTAAAATATTTGCTGGTTATTATACTGATTTCGTAACTGGGTTAAGTCAAAGTGAAAAGAAAGGCGCAATTGTTAATAAATCTTATAAAGTTGTTATTGAAAATTCTGAAACAACAACTCTTGAATTGATCACAAGATTACCTGGTGGTTTGGGTGAAGATCTTCCTTTAACAATTTCCACACCATATTCTTCAGGTGATGAAGAATACAACTTAAAAAGAAAATATGATCAAGTACCAATTGTAAATTCAAGTGTATCTTCGAATGAAACAAAAAATGGAATTAAAGTAAGAAGTTCCAATTTACAATCGCAACAATTATTATCACAATTTGCGTACAGTAGGTTTACAGATATTGGATTAAATACTTCAATATATTCAAATCCAACAGACACTACAGAACGTTATTTAATTCCATCCAGTGATTGGTCTGGAACACAACAGGAAAATTTTGTTTGGAATTGGGCATGGGATATTTCCGAAATTGCACAAGGAAATGGAGTTATTTCAGATTTTTGTGTTCATAAAGATTCTCCATACTTGGAACAAGTTTATAATAAAATTACAACAAGTGGAGTTTCACCACTTGACGCACCAAGTGTTTATAAACAATTGGAAACTCCATTTATTACACAGGAAAATGGTGAACCTGTTGGAGATTTAGTTTATTCTGAATTCAGACATGCTAAATATTTTAATCTTCTTTCAACGGAAGTTGATGGAAAAAAACAACTAGGTTACAAAAATACATGGGTTGGTGGAACTGATGTAAATTTAACATTACCTATTGTTGAATATCCAGATAAATTTGGATTTACTGAAGGTGATCGATATTTAATTGGATCTCGAACATGTGGGTCTTATTTATTTTTTGCACCTTCTACAATAGATAATTTAATGGTTGCTGGTACAGATTTTTTAGCAAAAAGAAATCTTGAAAACGGAGAATCAAATGCAATCACAATTCCTATGGTTTTTCAGTTCAGGATGGAAGATTATTACGGAGAAAGTGATAATGATGGAATCATTGGAGGATTTATTCCAACAAGTGTGGAAGAGCCTGAAAATTTAACTTACATAAAAAAAATTGGATTGGATATTTATCAAAAGGATGAAACTGTTTTTTCTTTTGATGTTGAAGTAACTGCAAAATATACAAAACAATCTCTTGTTGAAAAAGTTAGTTCAAGCATGTCAAGTATTGAAAATACATCTGAGAAAAATTTATCAGTTAAAAAAACTGATCTTAAATCTCTATAAAACAAAATGGAAACAAGAAAAACAAAATTCGACTCATTTTATAAAACAAATTTTTCAAAGGATTTAGTATTGAAAAATAAAAAAACTATTTTTCTAAGAATTGAAAATAGAATAGATAACAATGATATAAGTGATGCTCGTAAATTATGGATTGCTGTCATACCAGAAAGTACAGGTGATCAATTTAAAATTAATATGGTAAGTGCTACAGACTTAACGAATGAAGTTAATGAAGAAATAATTACCAACTCAGAATTATTTAATTTAACTGGATCTAATTCTTTGGAGAATATTAAAGGATTTTCCTATCCACCTAAAAGTTTTTGGAGGGAAGTTAATTTTGAAGGTAAAACAGATTTTAGAGTTGATTATTTTGGTATATCCAATGAAATTTTAAAACTTAGATTTTTATTTAGTTCAATTGATCCTGATGATTTTGATAATGAATTACCAAAATTAAATACAATTAGCACTACAAAGGCTGGTGATGTTATACATACAGAAACAGAATCTAGTATTTATGTAAACTCAACTACAACAGAAAATATCTTAGAAAGTAAATTAACATCTGGAATAAAATCAATACATGAGAAAAATTTAACAAATTTTAATCATGCTCTATTTTTTAACACGAATTATAAATTTGATTATAAAGATGTTTTTATTACTGGATACGCTACAGAAGATGAAGATTTCAGCCGAAATTATGGTAATTGGTTAAATCATCCAATAAGTGAAAAAGAAATTGTAAATGATAAATCATCATTTGGTTTAATGCGAACTAATCCCAAATTATCAGGAAATATTAAAATAACAATAGATAAAAATCAAGACCTTTGGTTGGATACAATTGATGCTAACGATGCTTTGATGGATTCCAAACTTAAACGAATTAAACTTAATTCAAATTCATCATACCCAAGTGATATTAAAAAATTCATAAGTAAAATTCCTGGTGATGTTTTATTTGATCTTTATGAAAATGATAAAACTTATGAAAATACAAAAAGAACATTAAGTGATCAACATGATCTATTTTATAGTTACGGCGTACAGCAAAATGACAATGAATTCTATGATGAAGATTTATCGTTTTTTGCACCCATATGGTTAAAAAAAGAATTACCGGAATATTTTGTCATCTTTAAAGTTGATCATTCTGTTAGCTTAGATTCTTATAAAAATAAATCAAATAAAGATATTGTTGATAATATTTTAGGTGATGCAGAATTAATAAAAACATATGACATGAGAAAAGGTTCCAAACTTGGAACCTACATAAGAAACATAACCAACAATTCAAGGTTTTCTGAACAACCATTATTTGTAAATTATGAAAAAGATTCTGAAACTACGTGGTCTGGTATTGACTATAAATATGGTGTTATGACCACAAAATCAGAATATATTTTTGATAACATTACACAGGATTCACCAATTAAAGAATTTGAAGAATTTATAACAAACGGTTTTGAAAGAAATGACTTAATTTGCTCTAATTTATTAAATTTAAGTTTTTTGTTCGATGATGAAACATCAGATTTTTATGAAATAAATAGGTATCTAGGATTTTATGTTAATGCAATAGAATTAGCAACATTTAGATTAGATAAAGATGAATTCAAAAATATAACAGATCAAACATCAGTTGAAAATAAAAACAAAGGAGAAGAATACAATTTAAAACCATTTTTACAACAAAACGAAAATGGAATAATTTTACCAGTTAATCAAGAAAGTATTTCAGGTAAATTGCCACTTAAAGAACATGTTGATAATAAAACAAGATTTTTAGTAATTCAGGATAGAAATAGTTTTTTAAAACGAATTACCGATATTGTTGAATACCGTGAACAAAAAACAGGAATTCAAATTAACGATGACATTTTAGATATTTCAAGATTTTTAGGAATAACTGAACTTTCACATCAATTTTTTGCTGAACATTTGAAAGATAGTCACGCACAAATGGTTATAAATATTGATGGAGATATTAAACAAGGCGAAATATTTAAAATTTCATTGAATGTCAACAATAAAAATGTTACTTGGGAGGTTGAAGCCAATGATAATGGCTTGGAACAAGGTAATTTCTGGAAATATCCAGTTTATGATGTAAGTACAAATACAAATAAAAATGTTTTTTCTCATACAGGTGAACTGGAAGATATTGCTAAAGCTTTGGCAGGAGCATTTAATTCATTTGAAAATCGAATATTCAATGCATATGCTGAAGATGAAAATATTTACTTTATTACAAAAAATAAAGAAGAAAATTCAAATAAAGTTCAATTTGAAAGAATTTTAAGTACTGGTTCATACATTAATGCAATTAAATTTTATGACATTATTCCAGAATTTGTTTACAACTACAATGTAGATTTAAATGAATGTAATTTAATATATGAAATAGACAAAAGTAAAATTTCAGTAATGTATACAGAATATACAGTGAATGTATCAAATTTTAAATGGGGATCACCGAGCAATGATTTATTTAATTTGGAAGTTTACAGAAATGATGGAACTGTTGCATTAGATGCATACGTGAAAATAGGTGAAGAGGTTTTAATTGATGATTTTTTAACACTTAAAGCTTCAGAAATTTCAGAAAATGGTACATTTAAACTTATTTTTGATGAAATGAATGGAAAATCATTTTTTAAAGGTGCTAATGAAAATTTCAAAAATAGAATAAAAATTGATATAGATGAAGCGACAAATCTATCAAACAATGATTGGTTTCAAACACAATTTGAAAAATTTGAAAAATTAAAAGAATTTAAAATAAATAATCAAAGTTTTTACCATTTACCGTATTTGGATGAACCAATTTTTGAAAACGGTATTTTAACAGGATTTAATAACATTGACAATTTTGCAATTTTACAACTTGATAATGAAAATACTAAATTTTATTTGGATAATGAAAATTACATCGTTTCATTTCATGTGTTCAACACACCTTTAAGTGTCCTTTCATTTTTTAATGTTAAAGATTTTGATTTTGATTTTTTAAAATCAGATTATGCGTATTCACCTTTGCTAGAATTGGATACTTATTTCGGTGACACAAAAAATGGATTTAAAATAGTTAAAGATAATGAATATGAATTAACTTTGTTTAATTTTTATAAAAAAACTGGAAATGCTAACTTAAAACTTTTCGGTTTATATGATAATAAATGGGAAGAAATTTTAGATTTTATTGAAGATCCATATTTATTCAACACATTTACACCTAATACAATTTTTGAGAGTCCAGGAAGCCCAGGAAGCCCAGGAAGCCCAGGAAGCCCAGCAGGTAATTTATTCTTTAATAAACTTTACAAAAGATTTAAAATCAAAGTTATATCAGGTGAAGGCTCAATAATGAATTTCTCATATTTTCAAGATAAAGATTTAAATAATTTTCAAGGTTTTTCATTTTTACGAGATTTTTGGTACATAAATGATGAACAAATAATGCAAAATTTAATCAGTGAAAATAATTTTGATAGATTTTTGTATAAAATGTTATTTACTGAATATGATAAACTCGCAGAAAATTCAAGAATTGAATTTGCAACAACATCAAAAGTGGTCCCATTCATTAATAAATGGGTGCAGGAAGGTACCGATGCACGAGATAATAAATATCGTTTAAATGTTTCTTCAGCTTTCGGATATACCAATTTCTGTCCAGATTATTTTGAAGAAAAAACAAATCCGCATTCTTTAACTCATGAATGGAATTACATTGATAGAATACCAAAAAATTACGATCAGGATTCCATAGAAAATATACGATCATATTTCTTTGATCGTCTAGATAATATTGTTCCAGTTTTAAATAAAACATGGTATGAATTATTTCATGATAATGACAAAGATTGGTTTACAAAATATTTTACAATTGGCTATCCTACTGAAAAATTTAAAAATGTAAATGTAGTAAAAAGAAAAGAAGAACGTTTTTCAACAATAAGTTACGATAGTATTTTGGATAAAGCTTTCAGTTTATTTAGAGGCGCAAAATTTTCAATAATTGAAACCGATGAAGAAAATAATAAAGTCGAATTTTCACAATTGTATAATGATTATAAATTTGCTTCAATTTTAACATTACAAGCAAGTGGCTCTAAAATTTCAACGGAAATAATTGATAACAGAAAATTTAAAACTTTGTTAATTATCACAAAAATTAATTCTGTTGATTATAAATTTGAAAATAATCTGGATTTTGTTTCATTGTATTCAACAAAATCCACCAAGCGTGAAATTCAAATGTTTGATCCTACAAATTTAACCATAAATTTATCAGAAACAGATGTTTCATTAGACAATAAAAATTACATAGAAAATTTTAATCAACGAATTTTTGAAAATAATAAAGGTGGAGCACTTCTTGATTATGCAGATGTTAAACTTTTATCAAACATTGATATTTCCTCGTACGCAAGAACAAATAAAATCAATGAAAATATTTCTGATTATGATGTTACATTTGAAATTAATACAAATATATTAGATAATTTAGGATTAAATGTTCAATCAGAAATAAAACCAGTAAGATCTCAATTAAACTTAAGTTTCTTTAAAAATACAAGTTACATGTTTGCTTCGGATGATAATGAATATTATCAATTGGATCCAATGTATTTTGAAAAATATAATATTTCATCATTTAGTTCATTTAATGATCGTTGGCCATCCGGCGGTACAAATAACAGAAAACCATTAACTGGTGTTAGAGGTAAAAGTGAAACAAGCAAAACTTTTTTAAATGGTAAACTTTTAACAATAATAGGAGGAAAAAATGTACAATACACATACGCTATACTTGGTGAAAATATTCATACATTATCTGAAAGAGAAATGACTTTTCCTTTATCAATTTCATATGTTAACTCAGAAACATTTTACTTAAATGGTGGATTAAAAATTGCAGAAATTTACATAAATGAACTATCATTTTCAAAAATGATAAAACGATTAGAAAATGATAAAAACTTAACATATTCAACGATAAACGAAGATGAATCAATAGATACAGATAGAAAATTTGAAATTGAATTTATTGAAACTGATAAAATTTTCAAAACAAATCTTGAACATGTTGAAATAGATACAGATAAACCTGTTGAATACTTAAATGTTGATGTTATCGGATTTGATGGACAAAAAACAAACGAGAAAGAAGTTTTATACAGACATAGAGGAAACTTTGAACCAAAAACCAGAAATATTTTGGATTTTTGGGTACGTGAAAATGATTCATTTTCTGATCACTATGGAATAGATTTTTTAGGAACCAACACAAGATTTTTATCAGGTTTTAAAAATTTTGGTACCATTTTAAATAAGTTTTCAAATAAAATTGCAGACAATGAAATAATGAAAGTATCAAGAACTTCCAATTATAAAAGTTTGTATCCACATATAAATGAAACAACATTATACGCTAAAGATTATTTTACATTTTTAAGTTCATGGGATCATAATTATTATGATAAATTTAATTCAATAGATGATAGTATTAAAATAGATGGAACTAATGACTTAACAGAAAAAAAATCATTTTTTGGAAGCAAAGTCATGAAAATTCCAAAAGTTTTTGAATTTGAAACATTTAATGATACAGAACTTGATTATAAAATTAATTCTGCTAAAGATGGTAAAGAAATTCAACAATTAACAAAAACAACAGAAAAAGAATTAAAAGATTTAAGTAATATCATAGAAATAAACAGTTTAAAATCTGATAATGATAACCCACAATTTGTAATAAAAAGAAGTGGTGGTTCTGAAAGGATGGTGGTATCATTGGATTACCTGGAAAAAATAATAGGTCAACCGATAAAAGTAAAACAAACAGAATCTGAACAAACCAAAAAAAGTATAAGCATAACTGTAAATGCTGGAAATCGATTAATAAGAGATATGTTGGAAAATAATGCTTTATCAGAATTCGAATGGCTAAAAGATAGTAAAATTCCAGATTTTGTTAATCTAACATCACATGAACTTGAAATAAAAACACAGGATTACATTGAGAAAAATATCTTAAGTTTATATGAAATATACGAAGTAAAATTATTTTCAAAATCATCAAATGATAAAAATTCTATTTTGTTAACAAATGTAACAAAAGAAGAACTTTTAGCACAAGATTTTACCGAAGATAAAGGAATAAAGGTGGAAGAAGGAGAAAATCTTGTGTTAAAGATTGAAAAAATACTAGATTCAAAAGACTTTAAATCATTTATTTTATCAATAAGTATAAAAAGAATTTAAAGGATAGACAACTCAAAATTTAAGTTTCTTGCACAAAGTTCAGTCTAATGACCACTTTAGCGTGCAAAGGGTTGTCTCTGATAAAGATATATAATCAAAGAAAATAACAGATAAATGATAAGCATTAAAACAGTACTATCCGGGGATACTTACAATGAAAGTATTCAAAAAATAAACGAAAATTTTAACCAATTGATGAATAGTGGAGGAGGGCCTTCAGGCCCTCCTGGAAATTCTGGTTTTCCTGGATTACCCGGACAAGATGGATTACAAGGGCCTTTGGGTTTACCTGGTACAACTGGTACAAGATTCATTGTATTCGAAAGTGATAATCCAGGCTTAAACCTTTATCCACCAACAAATTTAACATCGCAACAAGCAATCATACTGGGGCATCTGGAAGGAGATACTTGGCTTGATCAAACTGAAAATACTTATTACGTTTTATCTTTTATTCCTTCACCAAATTGGGACACCAAAAAACATGATTGGATACTTGACGAACAAATATTTAAAATGTCATCAACTACGATCGATTCAGTATCTTATGAACAAACACTTTTAAATACTACATATTTTCAACATGGTAATAATCCAACCTCAAAACCATTAAATGATTTAGATTTATTTCATACTTCTGTTTGTTTATCTTCTGTTCTTTTAAGTGATCCAATAAGCATTGAAGATGTCTATAATAGTGCAAACTTTCAAAAACCAATAATTGGAACTTGGGAAAGAAAGAATTTTAAGTTTTCAATAGATCAAGTAAGACAAGAAGCGGAAGGAGAACAAGGTTATGTTCCTTCTATTTACGGTGGAATTTTAAAAGGTTATAATTTTACACCGATTCTTTATTTGGGTGAAAGATTTGATACAACAACTGTAACTTCTGGTTTTGGGTTTTTATTATACAGTGAAACTGGTGAAACAAAACAAATTTTAAACTTAACTGGTGATGATGATAGCGAAATTTATTTTGGTACAAATAAATTATGGTCAGACGGTGAAATTTTATTAAATACACATGGAGATTATGGACTTAATTCATTTAGTTCAATTTCAAAATCCAGAGTAAGTGCATCTTCATCTTGGTATGGTAACCAAGCTTATATTATTGAACCTGTTGAAACGTTTTCATCTTCCAGAAGAACTACAGGAATGGAAATAAGAAAAGAATCAAATGAATATGAAACATCGATACATTTTTGGACATCGGAAGATCCATTTCATCCTACAGATACATCAAAACAATCCAAAGAAGTATTAGAAATTAAATCGGACGGAGATCTTGAAATATTGGATGGAAATCTTATCATCACAAAGGATTCTGGTTTGGATAAAGTCCTTACAGATGATGGAACTGGGAAAGCTGTCTGGTCGGATGGAGGAAATGATACAGATAACACACCATATTATACAGTAACAATGTATCCAAGTTCAAGTACAACCGCAACAACAACTTTACCTGAAGGTTGGTATAATTGTGATGGTAAAGCTTATGAAATGAATGAAACTATTGCAGGTGAACCTTGGCTTACCGCATATGGTGGATATAGTACTAGTATTTATTTCATAACACCAAATTTAGTGAGATTTACTGAACTTGGATTTAACATGAGAAGCATCATAAAATTACCACCTGGCTTAACATACGCAGTACCAACTGGTAATTACAATTACATATGTTTAGGTGAATCCATTGATGATACTTTAATTCCAACACCATTTAATACTGAAACTGATGGTATCTGTGGAGCTGTAGAAGAAGAAGATCCACCAACTGCATTGTTTACAATTGATCCTGAAACTGGTTTCGAACCTCAGGAATTTACATTCGATGGTTCAACCTCAACAGATCCATTGGATGATCAGGAAGACTTAATGTTCAAATGGGAAGGAATTAATCTTCCTTCAGAATATGAAACTTGGGCAATTGGAAGAATAAAAACTTATACATTTAATAATTATGGAACATTTCCTGTAACATTAACCGTTAAAAATACATTAGGTAAAATTGATATAAAAACAATTAATCTTACTGTAAATGAAGAGGTTGCTTCACCATCATTCATACAACCAACTTCCGGTTTTACATATGATCCAACAGAAGGTGTTATTAATGTAACTGAATTTACATTCACAAGTACAGCATTAAATTACAATAATACACCAGCAGATGATCTTGGTTTACAATTACGTTGGTATCTTGGTGAAGGAAATTGGACATCATGGGGTACTGATAAAACACCAACCAAAACTTTCACAACAATCGGTAGTAAGTCAATCAAACACCAATCACGTTTGGTTGCTGATACAGATGTAACAAGTACAGAAGTTACAGTTGTTGTAACAGTATCAAGCGCACCTAACATTGATTTTTTAACATTCAGTAATAAAATTGAAGTTGATGATATATTAATTGAAAATAATGATCAATTATTATTTCAAGCAGGAGAAGGTATTAATTTAACAATTTACTTGGATGTAAAAATGATAAAAATTGATTTAGCACCAAGCTCAACTGGAACAGTTACATTTGAAGGTATTTCACCGAAACCAACTTCAACTAATTATTGGTCAATTGGTGTTACTGATTGGGATAGAACAAATACTTATACAATGAAAATTGAACCAAATGATTCATTCCGTTTCAT
>Ga0222694_1000024_pt1 | contig 46166 bp, 61 predicted proteins | sample AntAcemetage1333_FD_181145 | JGI IMG/M metagenome (GOLD analysis project Ga0222694, IMG submission 181145) | Saline water microbial communities from Ace Lake, Antarctica - #1333 | ecosystem: Environmental > Aquatic > Non-marine Saline and Alkaline > Saline | place: Antarctica: Ace Lake...
AGCGATTATAAAGATAAGGATGGTAGGATTGATTGGACTGCGTATCACAAAGCCCAAGAGGATGATGGAGAGCGTTGTATAACTTGTGGCGCACTTATCATCTTTGCTAATGGAACAAGGGCTGAGTGCCATTCATGCAAAATGGTGAATGATGACGATGGAGAGATAGACCACGATAGTATAATCAGATGCCCTAAATGCCGAGAAACATTTACAGTAGCCGACACGGATATGTGGGAATTGTATAGCGAAGACGACCACGATGTTAGTTGCCCAGAATGCGACCATGAGTTTAATGTTGTCACTTCAGTATCTTATTCATTTTGCAGCCCAGAGATTGAGCTACCCCATGACAAGTAAACCGATAAGCCAGCGATTAAAAGAGGTGCAAGACTTCTTTAGCGCACCTGAGACACCAAATCAATTAGCGTGGGGTTATGCTCACATGATTAACCATTGGCTATTAACTAGGGATAAGAGTGTGAAAGAAGAAATAACACCCGAAACCACACTTGGTGAAGTAGCTGAGATAGCCCACAGAATAGGGCTTGATGGAGATGTGACTGGCTGGGATAAAGGAGCAAGAGAATGAGTAACGAGCTAAAAGCGATGACCCTTGATGAAGCCATTGGGCATTGTGAAGAAAAATCATGTATTTCTAAATGTGGAATGGAGCATAAACAACTTGGGGAGTGGCTGAAAGAGTTGAGAGCCTCACGCCCTTCTGAGCCTAAAGAGCAGATTGCGGAGGCAAGAAGTGCACTGGCTAAACTTGGTGGTGCGATGCTAATGGAAGAGGTAGATGATTTAATAATGGATCTGGAGAAAGCCGGGATCCTATTAATTCCAATCGTAAAATGAGGTAAAAATGAAATACAAAGATGTAGAAATTACAGATGTTGTGAAGGATGGCGTAGGCGCATGCTCTGCAGTCGTAGATGGGAAAAAGGTATCCTATAAATACGCTCCAGAAGCAGGAACTGGGAACAGGTTTGCTCTGGGTGCTGTGCATTCAGATATCGATGCCCATGAAAAGGGGAAAGCCAGAGTAAAGGCTGATGAGATCCATGCCCGGAATAGAATTGAAAATGCTCCCAAAACCCCCAAAAAGAAAGCTGGTGCTTAATGGCTAAAAAAGATGCTGACAAATTAATCAAAGAGGGATCTGCAGCAGTTAAGCGGGTAAATGCATCGAACCCACTTGGATCCGTGGATCCCTCAGAACAAATGCCATCCCCTGAAGATATGGCGGTATTGATTGATCATATCATCCGGGCAGCAGCGGAAGCTATTGAGCCAGATGTAGGTGGGAATATTCAGCACAGGACAAAGATCGTTCAGGCTCTGGTGGTTCCAGCTACGAAGCTCAGGGAATTTATAGATGCTATGGTTAATCAGTATCTTGAAGATAACAGGCAGGCGATCGTGCTCTCCCAAAAAGGGCTATACTCTCAGGCAAACGATCTGATCCAGAAAGCTGCAGGGATTGAGCTTGTGCTGATGGCAGCAAGTGCATTTATGCCATCTTTGAAACTGGTGGACATTCCAGATCTGTATAAACAGCGTGAGGTCGTTCAGTGGATGTATGCCATGACTTCAAATGAGGTTACTGCTACCGGGGAAAAGGAAGCAGCATTGGATGATCTACATGCAGCGGAAAAGAATCTGAAGCTGGCTGATGATCTGATCCATGTTTTGGGTGAGAGTGGAATGCTGGATGCCAAAAAGATGAAGCTGGTTAAAAAGTATCAGTTTATTAGGGAGCCAATAGAGGATCCAAAGGATATCCCCTAATGACTGCAGATCTGAACCCGGTGCTGATGATTTTTAAGGCAGACTATCACGATAATGGAATCATTGTGATCTGCCCAGCTTGCCAGCATGAGGAAATAGTGGATCGTGATGAATTCGATGTCCAGATGCAGATCTGCCCGGAATGTGAGGATAAGCATATCCAAAGTGAGCTCACTACTGAAGAGCGGATGGAATCCATCAAAGCGTTCCTGAAGCTCTCATGGGGTACTGATGGGGATGTGGAAGATCTGGGAGCCTGCAGCATCATTGGGAAGGATCTCGGGCTCAAAGGCGGGTTATTCAAGATGAATGATTCGAAGCGTGGAGTGTTTTATATAGCCCTATCTGTGAAGGATCTGGCTGTGGATGTTATGATAGATCCAAATTTATAAACGGAAGGAAATAGGATGCCTACTATCAGAGAATTATTAAAAGATGGAGATCAGGACAAGCTGGCTGCTGCTGTATTGGATCGCCATGCAGCAGGCGTGATGGGTGTGGATATGGGATCCCCGGAAGGTGATCGAACAGTGTATGCCATCCCCAGAGGAAGAGCAGCAGGAAAAGCCACTGCAATGCTGCAGGAACGGATCCTGAAGATCATTGGTGCTGCTGAATATGCAGAGAAGAGCCATTTGATTAATGGAACTATCAAAGGGTTTAATGTGCCTGCTATCAAAGTGGGAGCCTATACATTGAGGCAATCCAGAGCTCACTGTAGAGCCAAGACAGCTTCTATCCAGATCCTGAGAGCTAATTATGGGAACTGGGATCTGATCAAATCCTTCAGATATACCCGGGGAAAAGTGGAGAGTAAACTGGAAGCACTGGGGAAAGCCCGGAACCATGCCATGAAGCTCACCAAATCCGGAGACAGGTGGGCACATCTTGGAGATCCAGATAAGAACTGGCAGATAGATTATGACCGGGAAAACGGAAATTATCAGCACCATTGCCTCAAATGCAAAAGCAGTTTCATGGGGCATAAGCACAGGCTGATCTGCAGAAAGTGTGATCCTAATGGCTGATAAAAAGTTTTTCCTGATATTTGACAAGGATGGGATCCTGATCGGAAAGCTATCTTACTCTGGGGTATCTGCTGATACTCAGGCACACATCCTGAAGGGCTTAGAGATCAATGGATCCACTGTAGAGGAAGCTACCCAAGCTGCTTATGATCTTCGCAAAGTATGGAAGGGGATGGAGTAATGGCTGCTGGTGTAACTACTCAGGAAATGGATCCAGATCTATCTCAGGATATTGAATGCCCTCACTGTATGGCTGAAATATCTGTGGAGCCTACCCAAGAAAAATACAGCCTGATCAAATGCTGGAATTGTGGTATGGAATCTGAATGGGATGGAACGATCCTCATAGATGTGGAAGGTGATTAAATGGCTAAAAAAATACACCTAATGGGAGATCTGCTCTATACCCTATGCGGTAAAGATCTGGATCTGGTGGAAGCCAAGCTGCTACCTGTAAATCGTGCCTGAAATTAGCACATGATGAATACCCAAAAAAGATCCGGGCAAGTGGACAGGAACCATACCCGGCTATTACAACTGAGAGCAGTGCAGTAGAGGCATTATCAGAAGCCATTACTGCAGGGAAGAGTTCAGGATCGATCAGGATGGAACTGAGGTATTCTATTTTGACGGGATCCCCCTGGTAGTATTCTACCGGATGAAGCATACCATTGAAACAAGCGGTATCGGAATAGATATGAAAACATTGCAGCAGTATAGATTGCTGTATGAAAAGAAAGTGAGGATAGATTGAAGTTTTTTAAAAACACCAAACGGAAGGTACTCATGCGGATAGCTGATCATCTTTTAGGTGCTGGTAAGAATAGCATTGTAGGAATTGAAGCCCTAAGTGGGATCAGAGATCTATTGTCAGGATGGATCACAAAAGAATTCGGATTCTGCTGGAATTGCCAGTGGTTCGATATGACAAAACCCAATGCAGATGTTATGGAACGCTTGGGAAAATGTAGAGTGAATCCCCCGGTAGTAAATACAGCGAAGTTCCCAGCTATTAAAGGTGGTGATTGGTGTGGATCCTTTTCGTTCAGGAAGATCGATATGAGGAAAAATCTACCAAGCAAAATACCACGGGAACCTCTTTTGCCATCAAAAGAAACTGCAGTGGAAGGCGGTCTAAACTAATGAAAAAGATGTATTCGATTTTAATGATAATGATCCTGCTGATAGTGGTAGGATGTGAGATCCCAAATCCAGTAGCTCCATTGCTGCCAGATACGGTTACGATTTATGATACTGTAGAGGTAGAAATCAATGATCAATTTTTCGATGATATGGTGCTCTATGTAAATGTGGAAGTGTTGAATTGGAGTTATGACAGCACAGCCCAGACCCTAACCGGGATACTTGAAGCAGATCCAGTGGTAACAGAAGAGATCATGATTTTTACGAAGAGGGCTCAGGTAGGATATGATATCTCAGGTGGTATAACCAGATTGGAACCTGATCAGTGGTGGATGCACCCAGATTGGAACGGTTTGATTCAGTTCGAAATGGATATCCATTACAAGCCAATAGAGACTCCTGTGGCATGGGTAGATCCCCAGAGAACGATAGGTGATTAGATGATCCCTATACTATTAGCAGTCGTGATGATCCTTGCAGCGATGGCAGGGGCAGTGTTACACCAGATTCAAATCTATTTTGGAACGGATATGGGATATTACCAAGTATGGATCTGGGCAGCGGTAGGCATGGCTGGTATCGGTATGCTCACAGTTATTGTGGCGCATTTCATGGATATTGCCAAGCTGAAGATGAAGGTGAAGCTGGAAGAGCTCATAATGATCCGGAATAATCCAGATATACCTATGGATCAAAAGGTAGAGTTAGCAGCTAAGGCATATTGTGAGATCTACTTCCCACCTAAGAAAAATACACCGGAGCACATAGCTGATATGGCAAAGGTATTTAAGGCAGGATGTATCTGGCTGGCTAACCCCCAGCGTGAAACCCTACCAGAGTAAAGCATTAGCCAAAAACGGACATACGATAGGCTAAGGGGGATGGCAAGGTGGTTATCCCCCAAACTTTAGCAGGATAGCAGTTACACGGCGCACAAGTGTAACAGATAAGCAGGACAGGGATCAGGGAGCTTTCGGGCTCCCTTTTTTTTTATTGCAAAACGTAAAACGGGCAGTGCATATTGACACATAGGATGCCTAAGCCTAAAGAAAACAAAAGTCTCATTACTATCAAGGCTAAGAAAAAGAAGCCAGTAGCTAAGGCTACAAAATATGATCCAGCGATGCTTCAAGTCGTTGAAAAACACGTATTTAATACAGGTAAAATGGATGGTGTGTGGGATAATTTGGATATCTCAAAGGCTACATTCTTTAGGTGGTTACGAGACAAACGAGACTTAAAAGAGGTGGTTTCCCGGGCACAGGCGGAACGTACAAGGCTGGTGCAGCATGAGTTCAATGGTGAAATGAAGGAAGCTGTGGATTCCCTCTTCAATCTCATGAGGGGATATTTTAAATCTGAGAAGAAAACATACGTGACAGCATCCAGAAATGATCAGGTGGATGAGCATGGTGGTGTGGTAAAGGTAGGGGAAGAGATTTACCGGACAGTGGATATCAGGCATGAGATCGTAGAGAAGTGGTATCCTGCAGATCTGAGAGCCATTGAGAAAGTTCTGGGAAGGGAACCCCTGATGGAGATCCTATTCATGGATCAGCTAACCCAGTATCTGCCAAAGGTAGATGAAGAGCTATACCAGCAGCTTTTTGGGATAGGGGATACCGGATGGGATATGCCAAAGTTTACCGGGATGAGTATTCTAAACCCACAGGTGGATCTGATTAAGCTCCGGTTCATGGAGATCGTAATCCAGAACAGGTTTGATCGTGGATCCCTGTCAATGGATAAATGGATAGAGTATAACGCAAAGCTGAAGCAGCTACAGGGGCAGATCTCAGACAGGATCGAAACCAGAGCCCAGAGGCTGATGAATGGCAGATCCTATTCAGAGATCGTGGAGCAATATGTAGAACGCTGGAAAAAGATGCTCAGTGTGCTCAGGTTCGCATTAGAGGAAGAGCTACCCCAGACTAAAAAGAATGCTCTAATGATTGAGAAGATCATGGTGAGCGTGGTGGATACCATGAATGAAAGGGGTAAGAGCGATGCCGATCTGCAACCCCTCAAGTCCTAAAGCAGACACTACCAATCCATTCAAGGTAACGAATCAGGCATACGATGCTGCCCACTATGAACGGGAAGCAATAGAGCGTAAAGAAATCTCCCAGAAACCAAAGAAAAAAGGATCTATATGGCGCATTGAGCCCGTGGATCCGATCACCTTTATAGAACGCTACATTGGAACCAGAAGCCTCTCAGAGAAGCAGATAGCTGTTACCCGGGATATGTTCGGGGATAACCCTACCAAGCACTTTTTCGAAGTAGAAATGGCGATCCTGAAAAACGGGCAGGGATCTGGTAAGAATTTCCTTATGGTTCGTCTGGTGGTATATCTGCTGTATCTCTGGTGCTGCTTGGAAGATCCGCATAAGTATTTTGGACTGGCTCACAATGAGCACTTTGATATCCTGAACTTCTCACAGGTAAATGCACAGCAGGCAAAGAATGTATTTTTCCGGGCACTGGCTGATATCATCCAGCTAACAAAGGATCCAGTGACTGGGAATAATTGGTTTGTTCAGCACCAAGATTTTAGGATAGCAGCGTTCTCCAGGGGAAACATAAAGGAAAAAGAATTATCAATCCCAAATAGGAATCTGGGCTTTGGTGGGATCCGGGTTTATTGTCTGGATACTACAGCCAAATCAGTAGAGGGTTATACGATCTGGGTAACTATTCTGGATGAACCTTCAAGGGCTAATTCAGCAGCCACGTATGCAGTAGCAAAGCACCAGTACATGACAGCATACACAAATCAGAAAACACGCTTCACGAACCCCCATCACAGGATCACGATCGTATTCAGCTATCCAGAGCAGGAAGTGAATGATCTGCTGGTGGAGCTCTTCGATCTATACAGTAAAAACCCCAAAGAAAACTCACATGAGATCATAGATGGGATCCTAACAGCTTGGTATGCTACTTATGTATTCAATGCAAAAGATCAGCTACTGAAAAAGGAGCAATACTTGAAGGATCATAAGAACGATCCGGTAGATGCAGATCGTAGATGGCGGGCAATCGTTCCACCAAATATTTATGGCTTTTTCATGCCTCACTTTGGGAAGGTGAATGATTGTGCCAATCCAAATCTGATCAGCCCGGTTCAGTACAAAGAAACCGTGAACGTGAGATCTGAAACGGTGAAGGGAGTTCTGCAGGAAGTCAATTATGCTGCTCTGGAGCTCACAGGGGTAAAGGGTGACAATCTGGATCGCTACTGGGGTGCTGACTTCGCTACGAACAAAGATAGGCTGGTGATCGTAGGTGGTTATGCTGCTAAGACTGATCGCCCGGTGGATGAGTTCGCTTATTCATTCAGGGATGGCACTGGGCAGGAAGTATTCAAATCCAAAGTTATAGACTGCAGACCAGTTATTGATATCATCCTTGTATGGGAATCTCCAAAGCCCGGATGGGTGATCGATTACCAGAATGTAGAGAACATTATTCTGGATCTATTCAAAAACTATTATCCCCACAGTAGAGCTCTCCATTTTGATCAGTGGAATACTGAGAGCATAAGGCAGAAAGTGCTGGATGCTGGGGTATCGAACTGTGAGAAATTATCGTTCTCAAATCCTATGCAGTTACTGTATGGGAAGCTGGTAAGGCATCTTGTGTGGAATAATGCCATAGAGTATTTGGATAATGCCATCCTGCAGCGTGAAATGAGCCAGTTAAGCCTCTTGAATAACATTAAGCTGGATCACCAAAAAGATGGATCCAAAGATATCTGGGATGCCATGATGATTGCCACGAACCTGATCATGGAGCATGGTTTCATGGGCAAGCGGATGGATTTTGACTCTGGGGAAGATCATGATGTAGATGCTGAAATGGATGAAATGCTGGTGATCTTTGACAAGGCATATACAAACTTTGTAGATACCCACAGCAGGAAGCCAAAGGATACTCAGGAAATGCAGCAGTGGCTTAAAACAGCCTACAAGCAGGAATGGGCATTGGCTGAAGTGGATATGATGCACCATAGCTGGAGTGCATGGGCATCTACCCTGAATGCTAAGATGGCGAAGCTGGGGATCCGCACTACCGGGAAAGTATCTCCAATGGCTCAGAGGCATGATCAGGATGGACTGATGGACGATATAGCAGCACAGGGATCCACAATGGAAGAGGATTTGGAGCAGATGGAAGATGGCGGGAATCTCATTTACTAATGGTCTATATCAGCAAACAGGATCAGAAATATTACCGATACAAAATGAGTATGATGATCGCAGATACCCTGCAGGAGCTTATGGATATGGCTACTCTGGTGGGTGTGGATCACAAGTGGATCAAGGATCATAACGGGATCCCTTTATTCTGGATCTGTAAAGAAATGAAGGCTAAGGCTATTACAGCCGGGGCAGATGAAGTAAACCTTAGATGGATAATTAGCAGAATAGGGGAAATGGGTAAATGAAAAAGGTGCTCCAGCGCGTGGTAAGTGCTTCCAAAGGGGATTGTGCCCGGGCAGTTCTGGCAAGTTTATTCGAAGTGGATCTGGAGCAGATAGATCCAGAGACAGCAACCCCAGCAACCCCAGCAAAACAGGTGAAGGCTATCCGGAAGGTGTTTGAAGGTCATGGCTATGCAGGCTGGTTCCCCAGCGGGCGGTGGCAGTATCGCAAAAACCTCAGAACAATCATGAAGATGGATGGCGGTGTAAATGGGTACTTCTATGGGGTAGTGCCTTCCCAGACTCTGGAAGGGGTATCTCATGCGGTGGTGATAGATAAGCACGGGAATATTGTACACGATCCAAACCCTAACCAGAAAGCTCTGAAGCTAACATGGCGGGATCTCACCATGATTTATACTACCCAGCGGATCATTTTCACGAAGGAAGGTGAGTTTATGTATCTGGCTGACTATGAGAAGCAGAGGGATGCAGAATGATTGAGTCAACACAATACATGCACACCGATGAGCCAGACGGATACTTGAAGATTGGTGTTATGAACGATGGCAAAGTCGTGCGGATCGACTGGGCGGATGTCTGGGCAATAATCCAGCTTGAGAAAACCACAGTGAAGGACATACTGGTAGGCGCTCAGAAAATGGCGAACGTTGCAGTACCGGAATTCAAGGGCGACGAATACGATTATGTTATTGAGATATTGGAAGACTTCAAGAAAGACAGTGACCACTCGGAAATCTACTCAGAAACCGAAGTAATGCACCTGATGCGCAGGGTCGTAACGAGGATGCTCACCCGTGGCTGAGACAGTCCACATCCCAAAGGTCAATGATGATGCCACTAACTTCCCCTGCTGGATGCCTCTGGTAACTGGGAAGGGTGAGGATAAGAAGAGACTCAAGCCCACCATAGGATGCCAATGTGGGAGCTTTTGCGGTATAGGGCTGCATCATGTTCATGCAGATGGAAGGGTAACAGCTTCATTTTATCACAGTAACAAAGATTTCACCCACAAGGGGAGACAGTACAAGGGAGATCCCCGGGGCTGTGGATGGCATGTATATCTGGTTCTGGAAAATTATGACTGGGGAGAGTATCCCCCGGAAGAGGAAGATGCATGAGTACCTACGCTGAAGCAAAAGAACATGGAGATTTAAGGATTGGTAAGATGTGGCTGGATGCGATGCCAGCAATAATATTTGGGAAGGAAGCGGTGAATTATATGGCTCTGGGAGTAACAAAGGATACAGCGGTATCAGGTGGACGTGTAATCGATATCAGAAGAAAGCGTGATGCTGCTTCAGCACATGAGCAGCCCAAAGTGGGCAAAGCTAAAGATCAGCAGGCAGCAGAAGATATCCTGAAGGGCTTTCTCGATAATGATGAAGCGATGGATGCAGAGGTAGGTAGGGAAACCGTCTATCTGAGTGAGCAGGACTGTATTACACTTCTCAGGCGTGGGATAGCTGCAGGCAGAATATTTGCCCGGGAAGAGCGTTTAAGATGATCCAGCCCGTAAAACTTTCCCCAGAGCATGAAGAAAAATTTAACGATATCCCCATCACAAGGAAATATCTATCCCCCAACATTACGGGGGATCCTTCCCCAGAGCAAACACTGGAAGCATATCAGAACCTGTGGGGATGGCTGCATGAGATCTTTGAACTGCTGCATGAGGGATCGCCATTTAGCTTTTCCGGGCAAACAAAAGGTGAGATTGAGCGGGCGGTTAGGGGATACAAAAACTCAATGGAAATCATATCCGACTACCATGCTTCCCTCACTCACAGATCTGTCATGAAGAGGCTGCTGGCAATGTTCACCGATAAGGGGGAGATCCAGAAGCTGATGGACGAATTACAGTCACAGGGAATTGAGATCCCCCAGAGCATGAGATCAAATGAATTCTGGGAGAAGTTCTAATGAGCCCTTTACAGATAGCTATTGCAGTTCTGGGGTATGTAATAGTAGGGATTATCGTGAACCTGTATTCGGAAATATGGTTCTATCCCCCCCGGAATCCAGATGCCTCATTTTACACATGGGATAAGAGCCTTACCCGGATCCTGCTCTGGTGGTTCGGTATCTTCAGAATGCTATGGCTTAAATGAAAGCACTCTCAGTAGTTCAGCCATATCCATCATGGATAGCTGCAGGCATTAAGACAATCGAAACCAGAACATGGAAAACAGATTTCAGGGGCAGGATCCTGATATGTGCCAGCATGACAAAGCAGATCATCCCCTCACCATTCTGGCAGGCTGTGCTGCAGGGGCATGAATTCCCCAAAGGTGTAGCATTATGTACTGCAGAGATCTTAGACTGCAGACCAATGACAACACTGGATCAGGCATTAGCTTGCTGTGAGTATTATGAGGGTGCATTCTCATGGGTACTGGGGAACGTCCGGAGAGTTAATCAATTTCACGTAAAGGGTGCTTTGGGGCTTTTTAACGTGGATTGGGAAGAGGGGGATCTTATGGCAGATCTCCTTCCCCCACAATTATCATTATTCAAATAGGGAATACTATGCAAACACCATTCAGAATCAAAAGAGCATTAGATGATCCATTCAGCTTGCACAAAAAAGAATCAAAAGGGAAGCCGGGCAAAATGCCAGATAACGGGTTCAGGGATATCCACCAGATCCTTCAAGAGCTCAGGAAGGCTGTAGGATCCAATATCACAATAGCAGCTATACTGGAAGATAACGGGCTGCTGCTATCCTTCAGCTTCCACAAGATCCCCAAGTATAAAGAGCTCCCAATGTTTCATGCAGCTATGGAACCTGAAGATTGGTACGAACCTACATCCAGCACTATTACAGTGGTGTCAGATGGAATAAAGGAATATTTGAAAAAGGCTCCGGAGCATATCAGAGAAGCCCGGATCCAGAAACGCAAAAAATAATATATCTGGGAACTCATAAATGATCAGTTTAAGTTCGCGGCAGGCAGGAGTTCCGAAGGGCGGTAAACCACGTTCCCCGGAACTTTTTTCTATTTTAGGAGATTTACATGGCTAAACCAGACGATCTAAACCCCTCTAAAAACGATAGCTGGCAAGACAATCAGGCTCTTGAAGAGAGGCAGATGGCTGAAAAGTATCTTGCTAAGTCCGGGGGCTCTTCGCTTCAGGATCTGGCTGAACAGGTTTCCCGGGATATCAGCCCAATCATGAAGGCTATTCTGGATCAAAACGGACTTGCAGACGATGGAACTCCATTAGCTGAGATCCTCACCAATGATCCGAAGGCTATGAAGTCATTTGAAAAAATGATGAAGGGCAAGAGTGTTGAATCTCTGATGAAAACCCATATAGATAGCCTCACTGATATGGTTACGACAATGCAGATCGATCCTGATATCACCCGGGACAGTATCGATAACTATGATTTCATCCATGAACGGGTGAAGCCTGTGGTGCTCAGGAGAGCAGGAAACAGCATCCCAGCCCGGATGATCAAACAGTATAGATTCCACCAGCTAACAGAATTCGCAAAAAACAGTGATGGAAAACGTCCCGGCTTCAAGCTGGTGTTCTCAGATTCAGACTACAAACCCACCAAAGCAGAGCAGAAAACTCTCCGGAAGTTCGAAGAGGTCTTTGCCAATAAATTCTTTTTCGTTCCAAATGAGAACAAACCCAATCTGGGTAAATGGCTCAGTTACGCCTTCAGTGATTTCTTTGATATGGATAAGATCGCTATTGAGGTAGTGAGAACAACTGCTTCCACAAATAAGAAAGCAAACTACAAAGGGGAACCGCTGGGCTTAATGCTCGTAGATGCTGGATCCATCATGCACGTAGTTCCCAAGCAAAAGGGAGCCCAGTTAGATCAGTGGCGATGGGATAGGCATGATTTCGAAGGCAAGCTGGAAGAGGCTGGAATAGAATTCGAATATGTGGACGATTACAGATATCTCCAAGTAGATCGCAATGGTGTCAGGCAGATGGCTTATACGGAAGCCAATATGATTCTATCTCATGCATTTGGATCCTCAGATATGAATGAGCAGTTTCAAGGGTTCAGTATTATTGAGCAAAGCCTGCAGATAATCCGATATATCATTGACTCAATTATTTATAACTACACTCGCAGATCCAGCGGTACAATGCCGAAGGGTATGATCAATGTAGTGGGTGCTACTGAGGACGGTTTTTCCCGGCAGGAAATGGAAACATTCAGGAAGATCATCTGGGGTATAGCATCCGGGCGTAAAGACAAATGGAAGTACCCGGTTCTGGGAACTCCCAAAGGCGTGAAAACTGAGTTCATAAAGTTCCACGAATCATCCCGTGAAATGGAGGATTTTACGTGGTTATCTACTCTCTTCAGTGTGATGTGCTCATTAGCTGGTATGGATCCAGAGAACATAGCAATGGCATCCCAGAAAAATGTAATAGGCAAATCATCCATGTTCGGAAGATCTGAGGAAGAGGGAGCTAATTACAGATCTCAGGATGAAGGGTTACGCTTTTATCTCACCTATACTGCAGGCATTATCAATGGATCTGGCATCATCGAACAGCTTACCGGGCTGGAAGGTGTTGTGTGGGAGTTCGTAGGTCTGGATGTAGAAGATGAAACTAAAAAACGTGCTCTGGAAAAATCTGCTCTGGAAACCTCTGCATCTATCAATGATCTGCTGACTGCTCAGGACAAGGAAACGAAGGAACTGATATTCGGTGGAGAGAACATATTTGATATCCCGGGAATAGGGAATACCACTGTTATTCAGTTAATCCTTCAAGCACTGCAGGCGAAAGCTCAGAAAGAAATGGGTGATCAGTTCGGTTTCTTTGGTGGTGAAGATGGCGGGGCAGAACCCCCACCTTTTGAACCCCAGATGCCTAATGCAGCGGAGCCAGATGAAGCAGGGAAGCCAGAGATCCCCGGGGCTCCAAAACCAGCAGCTAAACCCAAAAAAGAAGTAGAGGCTCCAGATAGATCCAAAGCCTCTGATGCTGCCCCCATTAAGAAGAGCATCCCCCATGTGATGATAAGGGTAGTTCATGACTAAGCACAAAGCTCTGGATTTTGGTATTGATCAGGAACTGATGAAGAGCTCCCCCGGGCAGCGTATTTCTGCTGTGAAGGATCTGGCTCATGTGCTGGATGTAGGTAATCTGATAGAGATCTCCCAGATGCATAAAGCATCTAAATCAGAATCTATCGATGAACCCCATGAGAACCCTGTGATCTGGGAACTGGAAAAGCAGTTTTTTGCTCTCTGGGATCCCAAAACGATCATAAAGGAAATCCTCACAGGGATTGGAATTGGATCCAAATACTTCAAATCACTCCATTTCGATTTACTCAAAGCTAAGAAGTACCAGCTATATAAGGCTGATGGACAGCCCCTGAACGATGCTGAAGTAGAGCGGTTAGAGAAGATCATCCAGAAAGCATTGAAGGTGGATATGGCTACTGTCAGGAAGCTGATAGTGCGATCTGCTGCAGCAGGGAAGCTGGCTGAAGGAACTCTGATGGGTACTGGACTGCCTATCAATCTCTCCAAACTCCCCAAGACTCTGAAGGATGCGATTAAAACGCTGAAGCTCACCCAGAGAGAAGTGAGATCTATCCAGTGGGCTTTTGAACACGCTGCTACAAATATCACAGCGGTAACTGAGAGAGCCCGGCTAAAAATCAAGAGAACAGTTCTGGAAGGGATCCAAACACGGACTTCCCCAAAGGTACTTGCAAATAAATTGTACAATGAAGTAGCTTTGGATCCCAGATCTGTAATGAACCGGGATTGGGAGCGGGTAGCCATAACAGAAATGAACAGATCTTCAAATGATGCTTTTCTCTCTGCTATGGATGAAGGGGAATATGTGCTGGGGAATTCCCATGACGATGCCTGTCCCCACTGCAAAAGATTGATTGATCTGAAGATCTATAAAGTCACTCATGATCCACCATCGTTCTATGGGGATCTTGATCCCAAGAGCAAGGAATACAAGGATCTGGCAGAACGCTGGGAAAATGAGGTATGGATAGGTAAAACGAACGTAGGACGATCTACCAGCCCCCGGAAGCAGACTGAAGGCGGATTAGTGGATAGGGAGCACAGTGAGCTCAGTATGCCCGTGCTGCCCCTACATCCTCACTGCAGATGCAGATGGAGCAGATGGATCCCAGATCTATACTATTTGAAAGCTGGCAGGGTAGCATACGCTACTGATGCAGAAACAAAATTGGAGCAGGCGGATTGGCTGAAACGCAATCCCCTGTATAACATAGGGAAAGCAGCATAGGGAGTAACATGAAGGAAGCCACAATAATCAATGAGTTTAAGCAGACTCATGGGCGTATCGATGAACTTGCTGATGGGATGAATATTATGACAGATCATGTATCCGGGCTTTTGCTCAGATGCCGGGCACATGATAACCTGATAAACCGTAGCTGGATCCTCTCCAGATTCATATCCCATAGGCGGGTAGTGAAGGAAATGGTAAGGATCAATGAGGATGAGATTTACATCCGGAAGGAAGAGGCTCGGATCAAAGCCCGGAATGCCCGTGAAGCTGATTTGGCACGTAAGCAGCAGGAAATGGCAGATGCCAAAGAAGAGGAAATCGATAACCGGGAAAAGAAATTGAACCGCCAGATCCGGAAGGGGAAAAAATAATGAAAGCCAAATCACAATTTTATAAAGAATACACTCAAATATGGCTCCCAGATCCACTGAGATCTCCACTAACCCTGAAGATCTTTTGGTATCGCAGAATCTGGAATGCTACACTGGGTAGATTGATTAGTGCAATCGCAGCAAAATTCAAAAAAGATGAAGAGCCTGAAGAGGTCATATCTTTAGCTTCGCAGAGTGAAGTGGAAGCCCCCCCAAAGTTAGAAGTGGTGGTAAATACTGATGGATAAAGACAGCATAATTATAACTGATGAGCATCTAAGCTCTCTGGGAATTACACCAGAGGGCATTTTGCTTTTGAAGGTTCCTATCGATACTTCAAACGCTGCCCTTAGAATGGCAATGGAAGAGGTCAAAAAGGTAGTATTCGGATCCGTGGGTTATTACCCCGGATTACTTATTATCCCAGCGGATGTAGAACTCACATCGATGCGGATAGATCAGTTAGAAAATATGCGGAATGAGATCGATGGGATCCTTCAGTGGAAACTTTCAGCAGAACACGGGGTAGGGGACAAAAATTGATATCCTACGATAAACGAAAGGTGATATAGCCATGAAACCGATTTTACTACCAGCCAAAATGCTCAAAGGCGGATCCGCCCGGATCCGTGGACGTGTAAAGCAGCACCAGAGACAAACCAAATCTGGGAAAACCGTAATCGTTCAGGAGCATAAAAGGGATGTAGGTGCTGAAGCTGAAGCCCTCATGGGCAAGTTCAAAGCTGCCTTATCTCAGGGTGATATCTCTGGAGCTACAGCGATCCAGCTTAAACTGCAGGCACTGGTGGATGGGATTGGTGGTGGTGCGATCGAACCCCGGGAAAAGAAAGCTGCTCCCCAGAAAAAGGATACTGATTTTGCTGCAAACAGACTTCCCCCCTCAATCGAAGCTCAGGTGAAAAAGCTGGCTAATGAACCAGATGATCCCCGGGATGAGCGTGAAGGCATCATGCAGCGTGAAGAGCGGATAGAGCGTGAGCGCATGGCTACCAAGCTCTCCCCAGAGCAGGAAGCCACTGAGATCAAAAATAAAGAGATCCAATCTGCTACGCTGGAAGCTGAAGGGCAGTTTCATCGCCAATGGAATTCCGATAACAAGCTCAGGGACTTCAATGCTGAACGGCAAAAAGAGCGTGATGCTCAGGAACCATTTAATGCCCCCCGTGAGGAAGCCCGGACTATCAGGGAGAGTATCCAATCGCTCAGGGGTAAGATGGCTATGAATATGGAATCCTATGATGCTGAAGCTGAAGCACTGATCTTGAAGCTGGAATCCCATAAGGATCAGTTCAAGTGGGAACTGGATGCCTTTATAGAATTACACGAAGATAAAAAGCGTGAAGTGAAGTTTGATACAGTCAAATTTGATCGCCAAGATTATGTAGTAGTTCGCAGGAAGCTACACAATATGAGCGGAAGAGGTGGGAACCAGATGGAATACACTCTGGCAAAACCACGAACCACTGGCAAAACATACATTGCATGGCGAAACGAAAAGCATGGCACATGGTCACGGGTAGCCTCACTGGGTATGCTCGGAAAGCTGGACAAGGAAGGTGCTGCTTCAGTTCGTGCAAAGGCAGTAGAAGCCGGGCTGATCGGTAAGAAAAAGAAATCTATCTATGGCGAACCCAATACGGGCGAATACACTGCAGCACCAGTTCCCAAAAAAGCTGAAGATGCTATCATAGAATTCAGCATACCTCACTCCGGACGTGGGATGTTTGTTCATACAAATCTGGAGCTCAAAGGTCGTGGTGTTCACGTACTCGGGGATGGAACGTCTCACCCCAGAGGATTACGTAATTACAAAATCACTGATAACATGGTAGCAAAGCTGGAGAGTGGACAGTACAAGGATCAGGTGAGATTCAGGAAGGGCATAGAGCATGATTTCGATATGCCTAAGCCCAGCATACTATTAATGCTGAAGGGTAGAGTATCCCAGCACATGCGGAGAAACAAATCTGGGAAGATCTCTCTGGTGAAGGAACATAGTAATAGCCGGATGAAGGCACTCATGGAGAACAAAACTCCCCCAAAGGCATCCCCTAAAAATGGATCCATCATGCCATATTCACAATTCAGGGAAAACTATCTGGATAAGCTGAAGGCTCAGTATCCCGGCGATACCAATGCGGTGAAGGCGGGGATCCACAAATTCGATTTAGATATAGCTGAAGGAAAAGAACGGGCAAGAGCTCTATCTACCAAGCTGGTTAAGAAAACTGAGAGTATTACTGCAGTGGAATTAGCAGAGCGGATCCGGAACAGTTCAGATTATGATGGGCTGGCTTACAATTTCCTCACAATGAATACAGATGCAGTCCCTGTATCTATCTCTGGTGGTAAGGGTGAAGATGCTCCAGAATTACCCCCACTGGGAACCAAGTACCAGAACCTGAAGAGTGGACGAACTTCTGTAGTCGTGGATCATTACGATCTGGGGGATGGGGAATTCTCAGTAACGCTCAATAGTGAGAGCGGATCCATGAATGAGTTTATTCCCAATCTGAAAAAGTTTTACAAAGAAGTCCCCTATGATACTCCATTCAAGGGGAAAAAATCACCAGCAGTTCCAGCAGACAGCGGTGTAACAAAGCTATCTCCCAAGTTCAAAAATATTGTCCAGAATATTGAATCTGATGTAAAACGGAATAGCCCGGATGCAGATGCCAAGTTACTATCGATGAAGGTTATCAATAAGATGAAGGAAAAGCGAAACTCTGCTGCTCCTGCTGCAAAGGATGGCTGGATAGAAGCAATCGATGTGATGGAAATAGCCCACAAAACTCTGGATCCGAAGCATACAACTGCAAAGGAAATGCACTCTGGGGATAAGCCAGATCCCAAAACCCGGGATGAAGATGCCTCTGCTGCAGTACCTAAAAAGAAATCATCCAAACCCCATCCTGATTACATGGATCATGCGAAAGCAATCCAGCAGCAAATAGGTGGAAAAGCCTTGTACATGATTGGAGCCAAAAACGTAGCTGGTGGAGCAGATCCCCAGACCGGGCTCGGATATCTCTCATTCAGGATCGGTAAAAATACAAAGGGCGTGAACTACATTAAGGTTCAGCTTAACGGCATGGATACCTATGATGTGGAATATGGAAAAGTTCGTGGTGGTATGAACCCATCCTACAAAGTGATCTCCACTGATGAAGGCATGTACAATGATATGCTCCGTGGATCCATAGAGCGGAATACAGAATTATATACTTCTCTGGGCACTATGGGCAAAAGCATCGATGCAGATCCTAAGCTGGAAAAATACCCCCTGATGAAGAGCACGGTGAAGCAGCACCAGCGTAAAACCAAAACAGGCAAGGTGGTTCAAGTAAAACAGCATGAGGATTCCAGATCTAAAGGCATGAAGCCATCCCCAAAATCTGTTCAGCTTGTAAACTCGATTAAGGCTGATGAGAAAGTTACCGGGGCTGAACTGGTGGTAGGAACTGAGCGGGGTAAGAAAGTGGCTTTTGTTCATGTGTACGTGAAGGGAGCCAAGAAACCCAATTCATGGGGATTGGATGTAGGTCATGATGAAAAGGGTAGGGATTTCTATATGATCCCCCAGACGTTCATTGAGAACCCTGAAAAGGGTGGCAAGGATTCTGGTGCAAGCAAATGGGATAATGCCTCTGAAAAAGAAATTCTGGCAGCTATGGGTGATCCTAAAGCAAACATCCCTGATTCCGTACTGGCAAAGCACGGAATCAAACCGATGGCTTCTGATAGCCCGTTCTCTACAAAAGACAAAAACAAAAGGGCATCTGGTAAAGTTATCCCTACTCCAAAATCTACAAATACTGAGATCAATGTTACTGTAGGAATGATAGATATCAGACAGTACAAAAACCCTGCAGATGGCAGCACAAAAACTGAGTTCATGAAGGTAGCCAATGATCTCAAAACAGTTTCAGATATCGATCCTAAATCAGCAGAAGCTGTGAAAGCAGGCAAGCTGTTTGATAAATGGAAATCTGATAACAAAATTGAACTGAAGGGTTCGGGATCCAAAAGCTCTGATGAAGATGTGGATCTCTTCGAACAGTATGAAACGCTCCCCCAAAAGGTTCAGGATGTTCTGGCTGAATTCGGTGAAATGGATGAAACCTATCCAGTCATGAAAAAGCTGGAAGCAGCACTGAAGCCTCTGGGCTATACTTTTGAATGGGGATTAGATGCAGTTCCCCACAGCCTCAAAAAGATTGAAAAGGGCATGGAGATCATCATAGATGCTGTGAAGTACCCAATGATGATTAAAGCTCTCCAGATCGATTATGTGGACAGTGCTGGGCTCTCCAAGAGCTTAGACTTCACCAAGTCCGGGCGTGAGCTTAAAACAGCCATTATGCAGAAGATAGGTACATGCCAATCTGAACTGCTGACAATGATTGCAGAACATGCAGCCGGGCAGCAGATCACAGATAGAGCCAGATCTGAGGTGTATGCCTATGAAGCCCCCCAGTCAGATACACCGGAACCACGTCCCCCACAGGTTCCCTATCAGGTGAAATCCAAGAGACGTGAGATTGATAAGCTGCTCCGGATCCACCGGAATCTGGAAGATAAAAAACGCTATAAATTGAGTGAATACGATTTAGCGGAATACGGATTATGAAAAAGCCTGTAGATCCAACATTTGAACTGGTCGGAGATCAGATCATGTACAAGGGAATGAATGTTACCCGTGAATTGGTTTCCGGGGATCTACACAAGGCAATGAATTCCACGGGCAAGCAGGGCGGGGTATCGGACGGGGCTCGGGACAGTTCCCAGATGATTACCCCCCCTGTAAATTTTGAGAAGAGCCTAACCTATTCCGGGCATCCGATCCGGAAGAAATATAAGTTTCAGGCACTACCCATATCGATTGAGAATCCAGCAGGATCCTTCAGGGAAGGGACTGATTCAGATGGGCATCCGTGGAGATCTCTTATCTATTTTGATTATGGATACATCCGGGGCACGATCGGAAACGATAAAGATCATGTGGATTGCTTCATAGGTCACGATCGGAACGCTACAATGGCATATATCATCCATCAAAGGGATGTGAAAACCGGGGCTTTCGATGAAGATAAGATCATGCTGGGCTGGCATTCTAAAGCTGAAGCAATCAGGGATTACAAACTTAATTATGATCGTACTGATCAGGTTATGGGATGCACTGCCATGACTATGAAGGAACTCAAAAAGAAGCTGAAGGAAACGAAGCTGAAGCCCGGGATGATAAAAGCCATAGTGAGGGCTCACATCCGGACGAACAAAAAAACCGGGAAGAGATTTCAGGTTCGTGAACATACTGATGGCAGAACTAAGAAGCAGGATGATCCCAGACAGCCCAGACGGGCAGCACAGCCTGATCAAAAGAAAATGAGGGTAAGGGCACAGGTAGATCCTACAAAGGGCAGGAAACAGGCAAAACCGGACGAAAAGAACCCAAAAGCAGCCCCTGCAGGAGAGATCAAAGTTACCAGACTATCTGAGGGTGCTGGGCATACCAAAGGCGTATTTGAAGATGCAGCCGGGAACGTGTATAAGCATTCCATGACATTAGGGCAAAAAGTTATGACTGGTGGGAAGTTTTCACGGGAAGATCCAGCGAAAACTGATGAGCACAAGATCCTATCATCACTGCAGGATCTGAGGGGAGTTCCCCGGGTAGGTGAAATGGTAGAAACCTCTGAGGGATCTGCCTTCCAGATTGAACGATTGAGGGATATTGAACCCGGTACAATGTCATACGATGACTACAAAGCCATTGAGAGCGTTCTGGAGCAAGTGAACAGGCGTGGTATCCGATATGGTGATATTGGTGCTCCTATGCGCCGTGATAATGGGGAACTGGTGCTGGCTGACTTCTCTGCTGCTCACTCTCCCACTGATGGGAAGCCTCTGGGATCCTATGATAAGGATCTGGTTCAGAATGTAATCTCCAGCGATATGCTCTCTCCGGAAGCCAAAAAGGAAATGGATATAGCCCGGGAAGATCGGATAGCTGAACTATTGGGCAAGATGGGGAAAAAGGGCAGGACGGTGGCAGATCTAAAAGCAGCCCAAAAAGAAGCCCGGGAGAAAAAGGCTGCAGTAAAACCAGTTAATCAGACTGAAACTAAAGAATTCAAAAAGTGGTTTAAGAAGTCCAAAGTGGTAAATGAAGATGGATCCCCAAAAGAAGTATTCCACGGATCCCCAGATAAGTTCACTGCCTTCGATGAGAGCCATTTAGGTGAGGGGAATGATCAGTATGGATCCGGGCACTACTTCACAAATGTAGAGAAGCAGGCAAAAGGATATGGTGAGAATGTTACATCTGCATTCCTGAGTATCCAGAACCCAATGGATTACCTGAGTAAAGAAAAAGTAACCAAAGCCCAGATCCAGAAGCTGATTGAACTATCCCCGGATCAGGATGCTTTGTGGAACTTTGGTGATATCTCCTATGAGGGACGTGATAAAGTATTAGCTAATGCAGTTTCCCTGTATGGTGAGAGAACCTACACGATCCAGAACCTGAATGAGATCTCAAATGATTTCTATCAGGATCTATCAGCAGACTTCCTGAAAAACGTAAAAGAAGTTCTGGGGTATGATGGGGTAGTGGTAGATTTCGAAGATATGGAAAATACTTTCTATGTGGCTTTTGATGGCGGGCAGATCAAACACTCCAAAGACAATGCTGGCACATTTGATCCGGAAGATGCGGATTTCATGAAGAGCATGAACTAAAAAAGGGATTATGATATGAAATTACATCGATTAATAGAGAGCATGAAAAAGCATGAAGGTTATGTGCCTACAGTCTATGATGATTCAGTAGGTGTAGCTACGATCGGATATGGGTTCGCCATTAAGGATCTGAGCCTATCTGAAACCGTTTGCAATGTTATCCTTCAGGAAAAGCTATTGAAGCTGGTGGTGGATGTGAATGCCCGGTTCAGTAGTTGGTTCCCCAAGATGCCTGCTGAAGTTCAGGAGACTGTAATAGAGCTCTGCTATCAGATCGGTGTAGCTGGTTTCTCAAAGTTCCGGAAGTCCATTCAGCATCTATCTGCAGAGAAGTGGGAAGCTGCAGCAAATGAAATGCTGGATTCCAAGTGGGCAAAGCAGACTCCCAGACGTGCCAAAGAAATGACTGACATAATCAGGAACCTGAAATAGTGTTTACTGAGGTGAAGAGCTCCCCAGCGGATGAACAAGCCCTGAACACTACTAAATCAGAAACGGGTAAGATGCCCGTGCAACCTGAGAAAAAGAGGGAAGTACACCCCGGGGATCTCTCCACTTTAGATTTAAGCCTATGAGACTACTGGTTAAAAAAGAATCCTTCATTAGAGCCCGGGCAGCAATCCGGGCTAAATCTATTTCTGAAGGGTATGATTTCCATAGCAGCAGTGCTGCCAAGTGTAACAAGGATGAAGCCCGGGCAAAACTTGCTCAGGCGATCGCAAATAAAAGGCAGATGGGTTCCACGTTTATCTGGCTGCAGGCGGATCTGAGGATGATTCGCCATCCTATGGAGCAATGGGAACTATATGATATTAAAGATTCACCAGACTGGGCTCGGGAAGAGCATAGGACATTCTGGACAAAAGTAGAAGAGATCTATCAATCTCGATTAAACACTTTGAACGGAAACAAGCCACAGCCCGGGAAGAGGGATAATGCCACGGAAGCCCTCGGCAAATCACATAGCCACAAATCACCTAAGCGAATCCTGATCCCGGGCAGAATATTATTGAGGAAGTAATGGAAGATCTGACAAAAAATATGAGCGATACCATGAACAAGCAGATCTCTGTAGAGCCATTAAGGAAGCCCGTGGATCCAGATATGAAAAAGGGTAAGGATCCAAAGAAAAAGAAAAAGCGGGGGACTGATGCTAAAATCTCTAAGTGATACCGGGCATTGCCCCCAGTGCCATATAAAAGTAGTGAAGCCTGATCGTGATCATCCGAACAGGTTATTTTATGCTGTAAAGTCCATGATGATAGATCGTGATAATGGAACCGTGATTGCCCGCTGCAGTAAATGCAAAACTGAACTGCAGATGCCAGCGGTGCTTTTACCACGAAAACTGAAGATCTGAGGATCCTATTATGCAATTTAGATTATTCACGCTTTTTAAGGGCTCCCAGAGCCAAGTGAAGCAGCACATGAGGCAAGGCAAGGTAGTAGCTGCCCATGCTCGTACAAACACCAGAACAGCCACTGTGGACGATATGAAGTGGATCCAGAAGCAGATCGAAGGCAATACCGGGCTTCTGATAAAAATTGGTAAGGAAGTAGCTGCTTCTCATGGACTCCCCCAGCAGTTTTATCAGGGTAAGCCCACAGGGGATCTGGAAGATGTAGTAGCTGAAGGCAGGCATGGTATGATCATAGGTGCTATGGAAGCCATGAATGCCGGGAAAAAGAAAGATGATATCAAAGCCCAGATGAGATCCAGAGCCCGGCAAAGGATGCGGGATGTAGCCAAAAAGCTCATGGGTGCTGTAGATCTGCCTCACCAAGTAACCCGGGATCTGGCTATTCTGGTTCAGGCAAAAGAACGATTTAGACAAACCCACGATGGACGTGAACCAGCTATCTCAGATCTGAGCAAGATCGTAGTTCTGGATCACAGGGATCGCAATGGGAATAAGAAACGATTGAACCCAGAGCAAACGATTGATAGGATCCACGATCTGGAGCAGTGGGCAAAGTTCCAGCAGCCTGAAGATCTGGATACTGCTGAAGAGCTCAATCCATATTCTGATGAAGCGGATGTAGATTTCTGGAACCGCTGGGATATCAGGCAAAGGGAGCTCAGGGATATTACTCACCAGACTCTGAATAAAATGGTGAAGGATGGAGATCTATCCATAGGTGAAAAGAATGTTATGTTCTGGAGATTTTACGTTGACAAACCAGAAGAGCATCACAATGAACGTACCAGAACCTTTGATCAGATCGCCCGGCTATTCGATGCAAATCAGGGGCTGAAGAAAATTGATCGCAGGAAACAGGTAGGGGATCAATATAGATTTACTCCCACGAAAAAGATCCGGACAGTGGTTCCCGTAAACGATCCCAAAAACCCCCGGAAGAAATCTGAAGTAGTTTACACCTATGAGCCATTCAAGGATCCAGTGACTGCCAAGATATCCAAGATCAATAAGGATAATTTTATAGTTGCCAGAGGTAAGAAATCATGGGAGATTCCCGGCAAGCCCCCAGAGGTATCTGCAGGAACCACAAAGCAGGACGTTCAGAGGCTTTATGAATCCGGTGTAGCGAAGATCCAAAAGGATCCTGATGCACCAGCTATCCTGAAGGAAGCTCTGGATAGACTTGAAAAATCAATGGATCTGGATGAACAGATCTTCAGCGTATTTGAAAAGGGAATGCTGGAGCAGCAGCAGAAACCCAAAAGGATAAGAATTGTGATACCACGTAGGCTTCCCAAGCCTGCAGCCTTCCTCTGATTGGTTAAGGTGTCACTTTCACCCGCCCCGGGACTGGCATCCCCCGGGGCTTTTTTATTGACAGGAAGCATTCCTGTGGTTTAAATTGAATCACTTAGGAAAATGTTAAATCAGAAACAACAGAAAAGGAGAGCAAGATGAAACGAGAATGCCATCTTTGCGCTATCACTATGATCATGATTGCAATGATCAGCTTTGCCTTTGCGGGTCAAACTCCTGTGGTAGCTCAGTCCGATTCTAAGGATGTAATGTTCACATCTTCAGAGTACGGCGCACCCTTCAGCATGGATCAGAGTATCGATTATGTTGTGGTGCAACCCAGCTTCTATGAAATCGAACAAACCAATGTCACGGAGCCAGTAGAGCTTCAAGGTCATGCAGATATAGGGACTGATGGGATCATAACGATCACTGCCATGAGTGTGTCTGAAGGTGTCCCCTGTATGCTGGTGAGCGGAAGCCACAAATATATTATGATAAACAAAAGCGAAAACTCTGATAAATTGATCAGTGATGCTATGACAAGTAACCGATTTCAGCTACCAGAGACTTAGAGCATAACCCAGATCTAACCATAATTAAAAAGCCCTATCTTACCGTAGGGCTTTTTTTGTACCCAGAAACGGAGCTATTACACTTCCCCCAAGTGTAACAATATCCCATTTGGACAAATCACTTATGTTAAATGTATAGTAAGGGTGAGGCAGAACTGAACTGCTGCCTCATAACTCCAAAACTTAAAGGGATTAAATATGAATACTTCAAGAGTAACATTCTGGAATGATGGATTTATCGAAATTATTAAGACTGCAGCAGCAGTAGCATTATTTTTTAGCCCAGTGATTTTAATTGTCATGGTAGGCAAATAAGATGAAAGCAATAGACTTCAGTATTTATAGCAGCGTAGTAGTAGCATACTCCGGTGGCAAAGATTCTACAGCTTGCGTTCTGGATCTGATTGAACAGGGATGCCCAAAAGAATTGATAGAACTCTGGCATCACAGTGTAGATGGCAAGGGTGAGCTCTTCATGGACTGGGCAGTAACAGAAGATTACTGCAGAGCCTTCGCAAAAGCATTTGAATTACCTTTGTACTTCTCTTGGAAACAAGGCGGATTTGAAGGTGAAATGAACCGGGAAAATTCTTTAACAAACCCAATCAGCTTTGAAACCCCAGACGGTGTGAAAACAGTCGGTGGGATCCGGGGAAAAAAATCTACTCGCAAAATGTTCCCACAGCAATCTGGATCTTTATGTGATCGCTGGTGTTCAGCTTATTTGAAGGTAGATGTGAGCAAAGCTGCATTGAATAATCAGGAACGGTTCCATCATACCAAGACTTTATTTGTAACTGGTGAACGTGCTCTGGAATCCAAGAGCCCTAAATCTGGTAGAGCTCTCTATGCAGAATTTGAGAAGCATACTACAGATAACCGGGATGGACGTAAGGGTAGGCATGTAGATCATTATCGCCCAGTTCATAAATGGGATGAAGCTCAGGTATGGGAAATTATTAAGCGGTGGAATGTCAATCCTCACCCCAGCTATAGAATTGGCTGGGGAAGATTATCATGTGCTACATGCATTTTTGGATCCTGTGATCAGTGGGCATCATACGAACAGATGAATCCTGAAGCAGTAGCCAAGATCTCAGATTATGAAGTAGCCTTTGGGAAAACGATCGATCGTAAAAAAAGATCAGTACCGGAAATGGTAGAACTGGGAACTGCTTATGATGCAATGAATGCTGCTCCAGAGCTTGTGAAGCTGGCACTGGCAAAAAAATACACTGCAGAGATCTTCCTTCCTGAAGGTCAGTGGGAAATGCCTGCTGGAGCCTTTGGTGACAGTAGTGGATCGCCTTAATACAGTTCAGGGAAGTGCAATAGTATCCCATCTGGACAAACCCAATCCGTTAAATGTATAGTAAGGGTGAGAGAATAACCAAATAATCAAAGGGGATTATCATGGAAAAAGATATCAGCATCATTCAACATTTTGAAGGCAGCACTCTGGATACTTACCCAGAGCTCACAGAAGTAACAATCTCAATACACGATCCAGACTTTGTAAAAAGGTTCTGGAGCGAATTAGTACCGATCGTGAGAACAGAAACTGAGCAGATCCCTACAGCAGCGATCTGGGAAAAAGGTGACTGGGTAGCACGTAGATTTTCTGGGATCAAATTTCCACTGATTGAAAAGTGGCTCAGAGAAAACGGATACCAGTATGATAATTATAATTATTCAGTAAAGGATTAATCATGAGTTCATGGAGCATTGAAAAGCAGATCGCTTGTTATGGAGTTACGGAAGAAAGTTTGAATGCACAGGTTCTGGATGCAATAAACCCAATGACCTTAAAAAACGGATCCACCTTTATGCTGCAGCTACCGTCTCAGGTAGTTACCAGTATGCTCAGTGATGTTCAGGAACTGATCGAACGTGGTGAGAGTGAACAGGCAAGGCAGCGTTTGAATTGCGCAAAGCATGTTCTGATCCACAAGATCACCATGCCAGAGCGTGATGCTGAACGGGCACTGGTGAACTAATTACACCGGAGAGAAGTGTAATTTTATCCCGTCTGGACAAACCGGGATTGTTAAATGTATAGTAAGGGTGAGAGAATAACCAAATAATCAAAAAAGGGGATTATCATGGGACTTTTTGCAGCAGGATACTGGATCAAACTGAGTGGAACCGCTGGAGTATTAGATAGCGTATTCGTAACACATAAACACATGATCAATCAGAAGATCAGGGAAAAGCTGATCACTGGTGACTGGATGCTGGACGATGGCGATACAATCACGATCGAAGCTGGTGAATCAGAGCAGGGTTAAATGCCATGTAGGACAGGGGAGATCTTCGGATCTCCCCGGGAGTTCGATTCTCCCAGATGGAACTAAGAACTAAAACACGAACTAACAAAAAGGGATTAACATGAACTTTATCAAAAAGAATTTCACCAGAAGAGAATACACTGAGTATGATCGTGAAGATGGCAAATATGGAGCCTTTGTAGCACGTTTTAAATATCTCAAAGGGAAGCACATCACTCACTTTATTAATTTTCTGGTAAACAACTTTACTCAGGAAGAGTATTTTGGACTAATGGAACTCCGCTTCGCTCCCGCTACTATACTGGAAATGAAGGGCTACATTCCGCTGGTTTATTCTCTCCATAACGAACCCAAAAGATGCTGGGAAAAATTCAGCGATGCAGATCTGGTGAAGATCCGCACAATCATCCCTGAGTTCCAGAACGGTGCATTCCTTCCTAAGCAGGAAGGGCGAAAATGGATCAGTAGCAGTGAACATATTTATGTATCAATGACTCCAGTGCAAGAGAAGCAGGATGAAGAGTATCAAGCTAAAAGGGCAGCATTGATAGCAGATATGTAATTTCGGAGCGAATGCACAAATAGGGTGCATATCCCTTTTCCTGCACCCCCCCCAGCGGGACAGGATAGCCCGGGTTCGATCCCCGGGATTCGCACTATTTAACGGAAGGAAAATCATGAAGGATGAAATCAGGATCCAGCGGATCCGTGAAAAGCTCAGTAAGTCAGAGAAGATCTTTTTAGATGATATACTGCAGCAGATGGATAGGCTCAGATCTCAGGTAGAAACCCAGCAGGATCTGAAAGCACCGATCAAAGCACTGGCTGAAAAAGCAGGATTCATTGTAAAACACCATTAGCCCGGTTAGCTTATTACAATCCTCACAACTGTAATAATATCCCATCTGGACAAATGGGATCTGTTAAATGTATAGTAGGGGTGAGAGAACGAACAATTAATTAACCGGAAGGGATTTACTTATGAGTTTATTTGGTGGTGGAAACGCAACATTAGCACAGATCAATGAAGTACCTATGCCAGTCCAGACTGATACATATCAGCCTGTTAGTCATTTAAAGCTGGTTCAGACAGTTCAGGAAATCACTCAGGACGTGCTTCCTGTAGAGCTCCAGAAAGCAGAATACAAGCTGGCATCTGATGGGCAGCATCTTTTTGCTCACATGCGCTTTAAAGCCCTTATGGGCTTCTCTGATGCAGCGGGAATGGGAATGAGTGTAGGTATCGTGAACAGCTATAACAAACGTCTGAAAGTTCAGATCGCTTCAGGTGCTGAAGTAATGGTATGCTCAAATCTTATGGTAACTGGAGATATCCACTTCATGCGGAAACATACTGGAACGGTATGGGAAGATATCGCTGCTGCAGTAGCAGCTAACATTGCCACTTCTGAAGAGCGTTTCGATGCTGCAGTGATCGCCCGGAATACTCTATCTGATCGTGAGCTCAGTGATGCTGAAGCCCATTCAATCGTGGGCAGGCTGTATGGTGAGCACATGCTTACAAACCCCATGATCAGCAAGGTTCGTGATCAGTGGATCACTCCAGATCATGAAGAGTTCCAGCCCCGTACCCAGTGGAGCCTTTACAATGCTGTCACTGAAGCCTACAAACTTGCACAGCCCGGCGATGCCCTTCAGCGGTATCAGAGGCTTCACAATTTCTTCATGGATACTGCAGAGGATGGATTCAATCTGAGTAACATGAACTAAACCCTGAAACGGGGGGAGACTATGAGGATGCCAGTCTCCCCCTTTATTTGATTGTACCAAATGGGAGAACATTTTATGAAACATTTTATTTTTGTATTTACGATCGGAACCAATCTGGAATGGTCTGGGGATAAGCCCGGTGCATTGATTGATCGTGGAGTTAATCCAGATGAACGTGCTAAGATCCGGAACTGGATGGAAGCAGCACAGCCCGGTAGTTTTTTGAAGTGTATCGGTGGCATGGCTGTTTGCTCTGGGGACGATGGGAAGGAAGATGGAGTACCCAAGCAGATCCTGCTGAACATTGAGGACGGGAACCACAAATCCACAGCAAAATCGATCGCATTTTTCAGAGGGAACCGGAAGCTGGTTTCCCCCGTGAATTCCGTGGAAATCATCTGGGATGGCAATGGCGATTTTAAGACAGTCGTAACTGCTCAGGAAGGCTCTACAATGTCACTATCAGGCTTTGCTATTGATGGCAATGGCGATGCCTGTGAAGGTCTGGGATGGCTTCTCAATTATTTGGGGATCCGCTTCCATGAGGATACGATCCTGAAGGCTAATCCAGATGCTGCAGGATCCTTTGCATGGCTTACCCCCAGAATGACAGCAGATGCCATTGAGATCTACCCAGACAACTATTCGCTGGAAGCAGGCAGATGGCGTGGGATCGTGAATATCCAGCGTATAAGGGGAACTATTCTGATCAGAAGCTATCCAGATCCCTCTGGGCAAAGTTTCTTTGATGATCCCGGTGAACTCTGTGAGGCTATCCTGAACGATTGCAAACTGCTCGGAGTAGAGTGGAGTGCGGATCCCCGGATCCAGATTGCTCAGGCTGCAGATCCAAGAGAGCATGATGCTGTGAGAATTAATTGCTCAGAACGGATTGGATGGAATTATGAATAAAGGGCGGGATGTAAATAGGAGTAGAGATCTGGATAAATACCAGAAGTATCATCGCCCAGATCTGCTGAAGTCGGTGGGATCCATGACAGCTACTGAAGTAGTGGTAGCTGAACATGAGATCCGGATGAAGGCTCCAGTGAGGCATTGCTGGTGGTGTGGTAAGGTTCTAAAGAAGAGATCCTACCGGGTGAACTCAGAGAATGAATTGAAGCTCAGTCTGGTAGCTTATGGCTGGAGAGATTCAGGCTTCTGGTGCTCCCCCGTGTGCATTGCCAATCATGCCCCCCAGCTTGGATCCACAATGGCGAAGATCTCCAGATCCAGCATATTTACAAATGATGGATATGATCTCTCCAAAAGATCCATAAATTATAAACGTGAAGTATTCCCGGCTTAGTTCCCCGGGAAGTTAATCCCCCTAAGCCCTTCAGGATTTTTCTGAGGGGCTTTTTTTTATCCCCCTGTTACATCCCCCCAAGCTGCATTCCTGCAGCACTTTCCCCAACATGCTATGCCAAATATGGCGTATCGCCATATTTGTCCCTTCACCCTTGTTTTACTATTCCCCCAGATTTAACTTTGTTTCGATTGCTGTTAGGCATTAGACGGAATTCAAAGAATTCAGGAGGTCAAAGCCCAGCCCGTTAAGGCTGGGCTTTTTCTATTTTATGGACAATGAACAAAAAGTAAAACCAGATTTTATTCTCTTAGGGCAAGTTAGCTTGTCCAAATCCATTGAATCTGCAGCAGCAGTTTCAGAGGGAAAAGCACCACGTAGATTGCTGTATGGTGAGATCACAAATACATCCCCAGATGAAGAGGGTGAAACCCTATTATCAAAATCTCTGGACTGGAGTTATTTCGATACTAATGGCTGGATCAAATATGAGCACGTAGCTGCAGATCCAGAATACATCATTGGATGCCCCCACGATCGCAAATCTACCCCCGGTGGTGGAATGCTTGTGAAGGGTGCTTTATTTAACAATAAAAAATATTCTGATAAAACTTGGGAACTGATCACTGCTCTGGAAGAGCATAACCGTGAATTCCCTGAGAACCAGAGAACGCTGGGCTGGAGCATTGAAGGTCATTACACTGATGGCAAGGCAGGACGTGGTGGAATACGGAAAGCTAAAGTTATTAATGTTGTGATCACTCCAAACCCCGTGAATAAATCTACCTATCTCCAGAAGATGGAAGAGAACAATGCCATCTTTGCTAAATCCATCATGGGTATCGATATAGATGCCCGGGAAGCCGAATTAATAAAGGCAATGGAAGTGGGTGATCCTGCTACCAACATCCCAGATAAAACTGGAGTGGATGCGATCGCAGGAGATAACATCGATACCAAAATCAAGCAGACTGCTGAAGAGATTGAGCAGACTGAAGATGATAAGAAAAAAAAGCGGAAAAAGAAAACCGCTGTTTCAAAATCACAGGAGATTGAAATGAAAGTATTTGAAAATGAAGCTGCAGCTTTAGCTCACTTCAAAAATCAGGGTGTTACTGATGAAGATCAGGCAAAAAACCTGATTAAGTCTCTGGGCATCACGTATGAGCCAGAGGCTGAACCAGATCCAGAACCTGTAGTAGTGGAAAAATCCATGCTAAAAGGTCTTGGTGAGAAAATTGATGCTCTAAAAAAAGCAATTACTCCAGCAGCCAAGCCTGCTGATGAACCTGAAGCTCTCCCTGTAGTAGAGGGCGAAGAGGGTGATTATATCGATGCTGCTCCCATGCTGCTCAATATTGAGAAGAGCGTGAACGGTCTTGCTCAGGCAATTCAGGAAAAGATCGGTTATGATTACGAACGTGATGCTGAATTCGCAAAAGCCTTTGGTGAGGTGGATGGTATTCGCACTGAACTGGGTGCTCTATTGAAGAGCGTTCAATCTGCAGTCACTGTAGGCGAAGGGGAGAAAGCTATCTCCCTATCTAAAGCTGTTACGATCCTCATGAAATCCCGTCCGGGTGCTCAGGTAGATCTTGAGGCTTTGACGGTCGCTGGTGAAGGCGGTAGTGACGGTGGTGGCAAACCTGAATTCAAAAAGAACTGGGCTGAACTTCAGACTACTCTTCAGAAGGGTATCGATGCTAAAAAGATCGATAACCGGGAGAGATCAATAGCTGAAAATCACTTCAGAACTGGTGAGTTTGAGACTGTCCAGACCGTTCTGGACAAGTGCGAATAGTCCTTTTTAACTATTCCTATTTTTAATAAACACTCTATTCATTAGGAGAAAACAATGAATTTTCTGCTCGACAAATCGTTTGATCAGATTGTAGAGATGAACAAATCCATGATGGATTCAGGCGCAATGCGAATTACCCCCAATGGTATTAGCAAAGCCTTTTCCGCTGGTGAAGGTACTGGATCAGATATGACCGATCTGGATACTCTAACTGGTGGACGTGCCATCACGATTGAGAACATCGATACAGATCTTAAAACAACTGCTGAATCCCGCAATAACTTGGTATGGTTCAACTTGCTCCGCAAGAAACCCATCCATGCTGTTCTGGATCAGTGGATGGTACTTTCCGATCACGGAACTAATGCTGCACAACGTCACTCATTTGGTAAATTCCGAACTGAGGGAGCATTTCCAAAGGCTTCTGATGTGACTTTGGAACGCAAAGTGGACTCCACAAAGTTCATCCGTGATATGCGTGATTTAACCCACGTAGCTGAGACTGTCAGAACAATGGCAGAGAAGCACCAGATTATCAATAACGCTGCTGCCATTACAATTCTGGAAGCAATGGAATTGGCTACCGTTTTCGGTAACAGTGATCTGATGCCTACTCAGTATGATGGACTCTACAAACAGATTCTGGATGCATATAACGCTGGCTTTACTGATGCCATCGTGGATTGCCGTGCCACTGGATCTGCCTCTTATTCTCAGGGTGATCAAATCTCTGAAGAAAAATTGGACGTGGGTGCTGAACGAATCTTGAATAACTATGGTGTAGCTACAGATATGGTTATGCCCACGAAGATCAAATCAGATCTGAATAAGATCTTACCTGTATCTCGCCGTGTAAACCTTCCTGCTGCTCAGGCTGCTGGAGCCCAGAACATGCTGCTTGGTCAACCTGCAGCCGGGTTCTATAGTGACTTTGCATACCAGTGGGGCGGTGGTGATCCTCACTTCAAATTCCGTTCATCTATTGATACCTTTTTCCCATCCGGTGAATCTGCTGGAATGTTAGCCCCCGCTGCTGACTTCCCAAGTGCAACTGATGCACCAGCCCAGCCTACAACTGCACCTACTGCAGTCGTGGCTGTGGATGCTGCCAGCAAATTCGGTGCTGGTGATGCTGGAGATTATTGGTACAAGGTTTCCGCTGTAGATGCTGATGGAATCTCAGTTTCTGTAGCTACCGCTGCTGCTGTTTCAGTAGCTGCTGGTGAAAAGGTTACTCTTACTGTTACCTGTAATGATTCAACTATTTCCGGGTTATCAATTTATCGTAGTGCCATGAATGCTGCTACCGCTGCTGATTGCAGATGGATCGCTGATGTAGCAATCACGAACGCTGTGAGCACGAACGCTGTGGTAGATCTTAACCTTATCCTTCCCGGGACTTCAGTGGCTATCCTGATCTCTAATGCAGCAGAGACTGATGCACTTGATTATCGCCAGCTTATGCCCTTCCTGAGAATGGAACTCCCCTTTGGTCTTAATGGCATCGTGGGATATCCATACTTGTATATGCTTTATGCATATTTGAGGATCCAAAAGCTCAGAAATACCCGTGTTGGTGGTACATATCATGTCATGTACACAAATGTACGATGGAGTGAATCCACTTTTAACGGCGCAGCAGCCTAAGAAAGCTGATTCAATCTCTTGAAAATGTTGGTGGGATCTCTCGGGATCCCACCAACCTTTTACGGAAACTTTGAATTTTTACATAGGGAACGGTAATCATGAAAATCTTAAAAGCACCTAACAAAAACACAGTGGATCGCCAAAGTTCAGCAGGAATAGTATCTTTTGTTGAAGGTATTGCTACCAAGTTCACAGCAGGACAGGAAGAACATTTTACGCTAAATATGCCCGGATACTCTGTAGAAGAGATCCCTGATCCCCCCAAACCTACCAATGCAGCCTCTAAAGCTGCCTCAGTCAAATCTGAGACGGTTCAAGCACCTAACCCAGATGCAGATACCAGTGAAACCCCTGAAGGCGGATCTGATGGATCTGAGAGCTCTGGAACTGGTACTGAAGAATCTGGTACTACTGGTGGATCTGGTGAGGGCAATAATAAAGATCTCGGAGAGCACTTTGAAAATGCTCCTGATGGATCCCTGAAAGTAGAACTACCTGTGAGCAAGTCCGGTAAGGAAAAGGATATCGTACCCTTTTGTAAAACATACGGTATCGATCCTGAAGGGACAGCAAAAGAACTTTTATTACGGATTTATGCGGATCCCCGCTTTGAAAAGTAGAACAAAATGCAAAAATTGTTTCTCGGGAGAACTAATCGGGTCTATCTGGATACCGAAGAGACGATCGATGCTGCAACTTTCTCACTTGTCACTACAACCGGATCCTATGTAAAGGATTCCAGTGAAGCTGATGTACAAGAGAAAACTTGCATACTCGATAGCTCCAATGGGAAGTATTACTACGATTTAATCCTCAGTAGTAGTGCCGTTCCAGATGATTGTTTCATTTATTGGGCTGCTACGCAGTCCACTATTGCTGTTAGTCTGGAACCCAAATATTCACCAGAAGATGCAGTAATTACAGAAGCGATCCAAACGGATCGCTTGCTGGTTTCAGTTACTTATGTCATGGATCAATACCTACGTGGTATCTCTGAGGCTGAAATAGAAGCCACGTTCTCCGGATTATCTTATCGTGATACGATCAGGGAGCAGATCCAATCTGCTACCCAGCATTTGGAAACAAAAACAAAACTATTCTTTTCCCCCACTACAGTCGTGGAAACCCATGATTATCTCATGGATCCTATTCCAGAAAAATTCTGGACTCAGTACCTTCATGAATTCCCGGTAGTATCAATCACAACTATGGAATTAAAGCTAAACCAAACACTGGTAGCTACTATTCCCGCTGAATGGATCGTGATTGGAAATGCTAAGGAAGGGCTGCTGAAGGTAGTTCCATACGCTGGGGGGATCTCTGGATTCGCATTCCGGATGATCGCTCAGGGCGGAATGGGGATAGCTTTGGTTCTGGGTGAAGCAAATCACATCCCAGACTTTTTCCATATAACGTATGAAGCCGGGCTGGACTGGGACAATCTCCCAGCAAACTTGAAAAGGAACTTCCGGACAGCCATTGCCCGGCGGGTAGCATTACAAATGCTTCCTAATCTGGACGTTCATAGAGGTATTTCATCTGAAACTCGATCTGTAGATGGAGCAAGCACTTCCAAGAGCTATACTTCCTCTGCTACGTTCGGTGAGCATTCTGCTGCTTTGGAAGAGTATAAGAAGCAGGAAACTGACTGGATCGATGCGACAAAGGGAAAATACTTAAAGAGATTAACCGTAGATGGTTTTCATTAAAAGGAGACGATACCATGTCACAAAACCAAGTCTATCAGCTTAACCATGCCATGCCGATCTTTGGTAAGATCCGGTTCGGTAGAATTCTATTGCAGATTATCTCACTGATAAATGCGTTTAGAAGTTATTTCGTAGGAGAAACCAAACTGCTTTCAGGTGTCCCCGGGATGCAGGAAGGAACTGGCACTACAACTAAATCCCGCATGAATGCAGCTATTCGCTTCATGATTGGCGGGCAACACTATTATGCCCCTGCTGCAGAATCAGTATTGGCAAGTGCTGCAAACGATATCACAGCAACCAAGTTCGGAGCGTGGAGATTCCAGATTAGTAAACTGGGTGTAATCACCAATGATGCTGCAGATGAGACTGGTGATATGGCTTATGAATCAGCAGAACTCGCTTTGCTGGCTCTATGCAATCAGCCACTGACTGCAAACACTCTGGTAATCGGATATCTGGTTATTGAAGCTGCTGCTGGTGGTTTCACGATCGGTACTAATTTACCTGTTACATCTGATGCACAGGTAACAGCAGCCACGTACTACGATGAACTGGGTGATTCTGGGATCATAGATCCAGCTACCATTGCTGTGAGTGCTACCCCGGAAGAGTTCGCCATCGGTGCATCCACAGTGAAGGTAAACGGATTAGAGTTAGCAGAAGTCGCTGCTGATGCCTCGTTCCCTTTTGCTCTGGCTGATACTGTCACTACTCTGAAATTTGGTGGATGGCTGATCGTAACAAATCTGGCTGGAACTGCCCATTTGATTATCAGTGCTGATGGAGATCCAACAGCATCACTGCAGGCTTATGCAGACTTCGCTGCCACTAAAACCGCTCTGGATGCTCTTGAAGCAGCTATGTGCGGTCGCTTTGTAGTTCTGGGAAGATTCTATCTCCAGAATGGTGCGAAAGCTCCGTGGACTGCCAAAACAGATGATATCGTGGATGGAAGTGATATCGTGGATGGCACATTCCGCAAAAATGCAGCTTACACCGGGATCCAGCGATTAAGTGCTGAAACCTCAGTAGATACAATCAGCGGAAGCGTATCCAGCTAAACCCTGAATGTTTGAGATTACTGCACAAGTCGATACCCGGCTTCTTAATGATGTAATTTATGCATTAGAGGCAATGGGTGAAGATCGTCTCCCTTCCACGGCGAAAGCCGTTCAGGATGCAACCTATGCGATTCAGCAGGCATGGATAGATAATTCCAAAGGGGCATTTAAGCGCAAAAGTGGAGCGTATATCGCAGCCATTGAAAGCGGTGCTCAGTACCCCTACGCTGGAGATATCTTTAGGGGGGCAGTAGTAAATACTGCCCCTCATGCTTCTGCTATTGAGTATGGAACCCGGGCGTGGGATATGAAGAAAATGCTTCATACTTCCAGCAAAGCCCGGAGATCCAAAAAAGGGAAGCTCTATATGATCATCCCCTTCAGGCATGGAACCCCGGGATCTGTTTCTCTCCCGGCTATGCCAAAGGCGGTTTATGTAGGAGCCAGAAAACTCACTACCAGCAGGCTTACTGGAACGAAGCAAGTGGATAACCAGTTCGGAAATCCCATCACAAAAGGGAAATTCAAATTTGGAACCAGACTGAATTCTAATGTAGGCATCCGTACCAAAACCCTATCAAATCAGCAGGCAAGGCAGGCTGGAGTAAAACCGGGTTATCATTACACTTGGAAAGCAAGCCCCTATAAGGGCATGGTTAAGTTCCCCCGCCATTCATCCGCTGGTGGATCTCAGTACATGACTTTCAGGATCATGCATGAGGATTCCAAAGGCTGGATCCATCCCGGGACACAACCGTATCACCTTGCCCAGAGAACTGCTGCCCAAATGACTCCCCATGTAGTCAATATGATTAATTCGGGATTCAATGATGATCTTAGAATGCTAATGCCGGGGGCAAAATGACAGATATCAGCTTAACATAGCGAGGAAATTATTATGAGTTTAAGAAAAATGAAAACAGACGTACTGCTTTTGCCCGTAGCGGACACAGAATACCCCTACGAATTTCCTGACAATGTTGAGCGTTTCAGAATTCAACTGCGAGATCCTTCCATTGCCTGGAGAATGAATGAATTAAGTGGAGTGGTTGCGTCTCCGGGTGCGAATGATAAATATATAAACTTCCCCGCTGATAGCGTGTGGGAAGAAGACCTGCTGGACCAGCCGGAGACGAAGACCTTTTACTTCGCTTCACCAGGCACTTCTATGGTGCTTGAAATCATGTTCTGGACAGGCATCATAAGGAGATCGTAATTATGGGCATTGTAAAAAGACGGATAACGATGATCGAATGGGTGCCTTATGATGGAGATGGTGCCATTGTACTCGGAGACGCTGCAGGTGTAAATAAAACACGTGTCCAAAACGTGAACCGTGTTGATGTAAAGACTGTGGACTCACTTGGTAATTTCTGGGTTGCGGGTGGGATCTCAGCCGGTGGTGTTGGAATGTTATTGACAGAGCAGGCTGTAAAGCCTGGTACTCCTGCCGCTGGATCTGGCCGAGTCTATAGCAAAACAGATGGTAAAGTATATTATGAGAATTCCGCTGGTAGAGAGTTTTTGCTGAGTGATGCTGGTGGCCTGCCAATGGCCGATTATGTAATCGACGATGCAGGAGATACGAGTGCTGCCCTCACAGCTACAGTTGATGCATCTTCAGGTGTCTCAGTTACATGTACCTTTGCCGGTGTATCAAATACGATTGGTGATCCGACAGGAATAACAGCGAACCGCAAGTTCTGGGTTATGAACCTTGCATCAAGCACTGAGAACGCAACCTTTAACGGGATCGTAATCGAACCCGGCCACATCCAAGGGTTCCAGTGGGATGGAGCAGCATGGGGCCAATTAGCTTCCGTTGATGCAGCCGATATTACCTATATAGCGAATGGCTATGTTACAGCGAATAATGCTCAAGCTGCTTTTGATGGCTTTATGCCAGCAGCAGTTAAAGTTGCTGAAGCAAATAGAGCATTAGTCCCTGATGCTGATTTAGATGTAAGTAATCTTAGAAATGTGGATATAACTGGTATATTTACAATAGTAAATAATGTCTGGAAACGAGCAGTAGATTTCGCAGGTACAGGCTTTGTCAATATGTTCAAAATCAATGCTTCTGATGAGATAGAGGTAGGAGCAAAATTAAATGGCACTTCCGCTAACTTTACTGGTAATCTTGTGGTCGCTGGCGGAATCTCAGCAGCTCCCTATTACGGTGTTACATGGAATGAGACAACCGATGTATATGCCAGAACCGGGGCTCTATCCGGCGAGGCTATCGGAGCATCACCATCGGCATTTATGCCTATTCAGGAAGCCATGAAACGCTGCGTTCTGGATGACTCCGGAAACGTGCTCTACTTTCTCGATCCCGATGACAGTACACTAAAAGACAATGGCCAGCCAGCAACCATCACGGATCAATCGCATGGTCAGGTCATGGTCCAGATCCCTAAATTCTGGTACAAGTACAGTTATTCAGCTCCATCGCATACCTGGGAAATCGCATCACAACCCGTAGAGGGTTTTACGGTGCACCCTGCGTTTATCAAGGACGGCCAGGAGGTTGATTTTAGATATGTGGGTGCTTATGAGGCAAGTCTATATGATGCCACAGCTGGTGCCATGGTAGCCAGTGCCGACATTGTGACGAGCCTGTATGCCGCTGGAGATATACTCTGCTCAATATCGGGTCAGTTCCCAAAGGTGAATGAAACACGTGCCGAGTTTAGAGGTGCGGCATCGCAACGTGGGGCCGGGTGGAGAGAGATGGACTTTGATTTGATGAGTGCTGCCCAGTTGCTCTATCTGACGGAATATGCAGATTTTGATTCACAGACCACGATAGGCGAAGGCAGAACAGCACTCTCAGGCGGATCATGGGTCGCTGATAGCTATATCGGGCAGGCTGGGAAATCAAATTCGGACGGCAATGGATCAGCATCGGTGGGTGGCAATAGCAACACCGCTTATATGACCTATCGAGGGATCGAAAATTTCTTTGGGAATGTCTGGACCTTTATAGATGGGGTTAACATCTACAATAATGAGGCCGGGGCTTATAGTCGCTTGTTCGCATGTAACAACGAAGCCAATTTTGCAGACGATACTCAAACAAATTATGAAGAGGTCGGAGATCTGGCTCTCCTGGATGAATACCAGTCCACCTTGTCCCAGGTAATGCGAGGCTTTTTGCCTCTCACAGTCGGTGCAACCAGCTCTACAAAAATCACCGATTATTTCTATACCTACTACGACAATCTCGGTAGTGGTTGGGTCGAGGATTACCGGGTGCTCCTGTTGGGCGGTCATGCGTATAGCGGTTCGGCGGCGGGCGTTTTCTGCGTGATTGCGACTAGCGCCTCTTCGCATGCCGATGTGAGCATCGGCGGTCGGCTGTGCTTTTGAAAAATTTTTACGGGTTTTTGTGGGAGCAGGTGCTCCTGTTGGGCAGTAATGCGAATAACGGTTCGACAGCAGGCGTTTTCTACGTGAATGCGAATAACGCCTCTTCGAATGACAATGTGAACATCGGCGGTCAGCTATGCTTGAAGTCGTAACCACAAAGACCTTGCCTCTTGGCAAAACACAAAGCGATTCCCATATGGTGTCAGTAGGTCATTTTGATTCGAAAGCTCCGGGACATCCAAGCACATGAAGCGTCTTGGATATTTATATGAAGAAGTTTGTTCGATGGAAAATCTCATTGAAGCCCATAAGAGGGCGAGTAAAGGAAAGGGTCATTACCGGGAAGTGAAGATGATTAATGCAGCACCAGAGAAGTTTCTACACCTACTCAGAGAAATGCTGCTTAATCAGACATTCAAAAACTCGACATACACAAGAATGATCCGCAATGAATATGGGAAAGAGCGTGAGATATTGAAGCTCCCCTATTTCCCAGACAGAATTATCCATCATGCGATCATGAATGTGATGGAGCCGATATGGATTTCTCATTTCATCAATGATACCTGGGCGTCCATCAAAGGGCGTGGAGTGCATAAGGGAGTGAGACGTATCAAGTCGGCCATGGGTGATCAGGCAGGGACACGATTTTGCTTAAAGATGGATGTCAGAAAATTTTACCCATCGGTTGACAATACGATCATGAAGGACATTATTCGCCAAAGGGTCAAGGACGTTCGCTTACTCTGGTTGATCGACGAAATCATTGATTCATCAATCGGGCTTCCAATAGGCAATTATCTATCACAGTTTTTGGCGAATCTATATCTCTCTGATATGGATCACTGGATTAAGGAACACCTTGGTGTCAAATATTACTTCCGCTATTGTGATGACATGGTGCTGCTTTCAAAGGGCAAGCGTGAGCTGCATAAATATCGCAGATTGATAGATCAGTATCTATCAGAACGCCTCAACCTTCAACTCAAAGGGGATTGGCAAGTATTTCCTGTTGATGCCCGGGGTATTGATTTTCTCGGATATAGGTTTTTCCACGGATACACACTCGTTCGAAAATCCATTGTAGCCAGATTTAAGCAGAAACATAAGAGCCATAAGGTTGCTTCAATTCCGGCTTACTGGGGGTGGTTTAAGTGGGCAGACACAAACAATCTAATAAAAAGATATGGGGTTAATTATGGGTAAGGGAACAAGCATACAGCGGCCAGATCTAACCGTTTTTCGTAATCGGCGTCTGCAAGTGAGGTTCAATATCACGGATGCGACGATGGACGATGGCATTGGCGGGACCATGGCACAATTCAAATACGATTATATTGAGGTCTCAACTCCTGTAGATAGAAAAAAGATCATTGTGGCTTTAATTAGATCTATTTTTGATGTCGATGATGAGTTTGCGCTCATGCATCTCGACCCGCAGGATCCCGCCTACATCGAATATCGGGCTCATGTTGACAAATGCAAATCGATTGCTGACGAGGTGCTGAGTGTATTGTGAAAAAGTTCTCAGAGTTCTCCACGGAGGATCAACCATTAGACGGCAGGAAAAGTCGTATGGACGATATACTGAATCAGAAAATAATTGTCACAGGCTTCAGTATAAAAACGAGCAAATACAGTAAGAATGTAACCGGAAAGTATCTGACATTGCAATTTGAGATGAACAACGAGACCCAAATAATTTTTACAGGATCGGATGTATTAATCGGTCAAATGGAGCGATATGGCGAGGAAATCCCATTTGCGGCAGTCATTAAAAAAATCAATCGGTATTATACCCTAACGTAAAATGACTATGCAAACCAAAGCTAAAGGAAGAATCTAATGATCTTTCCAGGATACAAACCAGAGTTTGAATTTAACAACGATCTGGACCATATTAACTTTTCAGGTCACAACAAGATCCATTTCTGGGGAGCAGCAGCTATGGCCTATGTAAGCTCATTCTGGACCGTACCAGCCTTTGGATTGCTTGTTGGACTAACTGCATCATTCGCTATTGCATACGGCTTCTGGATAGCATGGGAGCTCGGTGACGGTTGGAAGCCTTCATGGGATGATCCGCGCTACAAACATTATAACACTGACTCAGGATTGCGGGCGTGGATCATAGCCAATGGGTTGCTGTCAGATAAATTTTCATTGCAAGATGCGCTGATCCACGACTTGGGCGGGTCCATACTGGGCATTGCCGTTGCGTTTATTACGCAAGGCATATTGATACTAAGGTAAAGGTAAGGGGCAAAAAATGAAACTGATTGAATTTAAGATAATTGATATTGCAAATGCGGTAGAGGGTCAATTAGAGAGTATCGATTTTCGCAAAATTATAAAAACATGGCTTCGTCAGGATGAGCTTGGATGGGGCAAAACCCATCCCCTGAGTACACCAGATGATTTCAGGCTGGCAATCAAGATAGATGAATGCCTGGAAGATAAAGCCAGTTCTCAGATTGTGGATGATGAAGTTGCAAATTACCTGAGCGATGTGGCTGCTTTTACGAGAAATTCTACTTCAATACCATTGGGACATAAAAAGGCAATGTTTGAATTCAAAGAGTATTGGGGAAAGGTCAAAAGCGAGAAATCGCAGTCATATAAAAAGCTGGGATCACAACTGAAAAAGATATTAGCAGGATAATGGTAAAAATGATTAAATCGGGGATAATGTGACAAATATCAGATTAGATCATGAGATCCAAAAGCTGATAGATGATATGAGCACAAAGGTCTATTACCGGAAGGGTAGGCTTTGTTCATGTGTACAAGCAGAGCATGGAGCTCCAGATCCCCAGCATGATTGCATCGATGGATTCAGATATGATGCTCCGATCGAATATGAAGTGCTCAGGACATCTGTAGATATGCGAAGGCAATCTGAGAAAGCCCAGCGGATCCTGCAGGGCGGATCCACAATTACGATCCCCCGGAAGCGGCTTAATCACCATGCAGTAATTACCGGGAATGTAGATCTCTCTGGTGGGATAGATCTCACTTCAGTATTTAACATTAAAATTATTGTGGACAGCGGATCTGAAACTACGATCAATGCAGCTTTAAAGGCTGCAGATAAGTCTGATGTATCACTCCCTGAGATTGTTCATTCAATCAATAGCGCAGGATTGGGGAATATAGCCTATGAGAGCGGATCCACGGGCGATCCTAATGAAAGTGGATACCTAACCCTCAGATCCCTCAAAGCGGGCTCAGATTCCAATTTAACGCTATTGATTCCCTCTTCCGGGGATGCAGTGAGTGCTCTTCTGGGAGTGGATCCAAATTTTTATCCCCATCGATACATCCCCAGCACTACAGTTATGCAGTATATCCTACTCTATGATGAGATCTCAATGGGTGATATCTTCACTTTAAACCTGAGAACTCGCAGGGATTCTGTAATGATGAAAAGGGGATTTCAGGATAGCATTAAGGCTTTCGATATTAAGCGGATCCTAAGTGTCTCCGCTGATGATCAGATCTATCATGAGAATATTGATTTCACGTTCGCTGGAGATGCCATTACGTGGTTAGCTGGGAAGGGCATGAGTAATGGGGTAGCATACGCTACTGAAATGCTTGTGAACCCAAATTACATTGTTTATGAAGAGCAGGCTTCAGATCGTGGATCTGATATTGAGCTTGTAGCAAAAAAAATAGTTTTAAAACTCCGGAACTATACTGAATCAGGAAGAGCGATGGATCTACCGATCGATCGTAAATCAGCCTTCAGTAATGCATTTAGTTCAGGGTTTCAATTATAAGGATATGATCCATGAGTGATACTATCAGAACCAGAGCCCAGATCCTTGCACTACTGGCTGACAATGAAAATGGGGATATCTCTCCACAGGATCTGAGGGATGCCATCATATCCATGTTCGGAGTTTATGGAGCAATCTATTCAAAGGATAACGCTGTTACTCAGGTGCTGGCTGCAGCAACCGCTGCAAAGTTACTGAATTTTACAAAGAATGGGCTGGGTGTAGGATCTACCCCAGACTATCAAAATGGGCAGATCACTCTGGACAATGGTGGTGCTTATATAGTTCTCTCCCAGATCTCCGCAAAATCATCCGCTGCAGATGCTACCATTAAGGGGCATTTAAGGCTGGATGCTGTAGAGGCAGATGGCGGATTTCATCATACCCTTACCACTGCAGACAAATTAGACTCCGGAATGTGTGTAGATCTGATTTCTGCTAATGCAGCACAGGTATTAAGCCTTTATGTAGAGAGCGATAAGACCACTACACTGACAGCAGAGCAAGTCCAAATAATTGCACTCAGGATAGGATAGAGCCGAATGAGCCCAAAGAATTCATCCCGTGCCCCGTCCGATCCCCCCAGCAGTATTGCTGGTGGGGATACGGATGAAACAGAAAAGGACGATACAAAAATGCCTCATGCAAAAGGATCGATTCTTATAGTTGACGATGATAGATCCCAGAGGGCTTATCTCCGTGGATTGATTGAGTATAGCTTCCCAGAGGTATATGTGGGTGAGGCTGGCAACTTTGAATCAGCAATGAAGATGGCTGGTGAACATGATTTTGATTTATTTGTTATGGATGTGCTGTTAGATGGGAATACAGATGGAGTTCAGGCTGCAAAGGCACTGAATGCACTGAATGGGTATCATGTAACTCCAGTGATATTTATTACTGCAGCAGACGGGATGAGGGCGAAACTGAAGAGTGAATTTGATAATTTCGTATGTTACGATAAACCACTTAAACCCCATGTATTTAATCGCCGTGTAGGACGATGCTTGGAGCTAATGGAAAGCCTTAATCAGATAAGGCAAAATGTGATAAGTCTGAATATTCTTGAAACTGATATGATAGCTCAAAATGAAATGCTTGGGGGAATACATGCCATCCGAACGTGATATCCAGAATGAGATCCTTAGATTACAGAAGCTGCAGGGCGATAAAGTGACAAACATTTGCAATATGGTTTCTGGAGATCCTTTTAGTCCGAACGATACCGGGATGAAGGGGATCCTGATGGGGATAGTAAAAGATATGAAGGAATTTGATATTAGTGATTTTAAAGCAAATGTAAAATTCCGTGAAAAAAAAGAATCTGAAACATCCCGGTTAGTGGTGGGAGTGACTATATTAATTGTGAATTTAATGGTATCTGGATTTATTGGATTAATGTTTACAATGGCAGCAAAAGCTGCTGGGACTGAATAAAAGTGAAAGGGTAAAATTTATGAGAAGTATGAGATTAATTCTGATCGTATTCATGGCTGTTTTTATTATGGCGGGCACTCTACTCGCTGTGCCTGAAGCTGCTTCTGCAGATCTTATTGCAGTCGTGGCAGATGCAGCAGTAAATGAAGCGGGATTGTTCGATAAGATCTGGATCTTCATTCAAGAAATCTGGAAGACTGCTGTAGGAACTATCATGGTTCTGATCGCAGGGTTTTATATACCGGGTGTTCGGACTCTTCTAATATTGGGTATTAAAGTGCTGTTTAGTGAGAAGATTGGAAAACTTATCTTTTTCGCCATTGCTCAAAAGCTGGTAGATGGAACTACTACAACGGTGGATAATAAGTGGCTGGAAGAGCTTAGGAAACAAGCTGGATAGCTATGCCTTCACCTAATGCACTCACTAATCTTATAGCGAATGCCCATCCATTGGGTAGCGAAGTGGAATTAGTCTGGACTCTTCCCGCTACGCTTCCTGATGGATGGAATCTGGTGCTATTCCGGAAACCCGGATCTGAGATCACCCAGAACGATATTGATAACCATTTTTTGGGAGCTATCAATGATGATCTGATCGTATCCATGTTCTCCGGAACTGACTACCCAGATCTCACAGGGATCTCTGATTATGCGGTAGATAATAGAACCTTGTATTATTACCGGGCTGTTCTACAGGATACTGCAGACGATGCAGTCTCCGTTCCTACTACAGCCGGGGTGAGTGTAACACCACTGAAAACGGTGGTAACTCAGATCATCGATGCTAAGGCACTGATTCTGGAAAATGTAGAGAGAGTGATGAAATCTTATGGCATGGAGCGGGAGAAACATTATCAGCTTGCCCGTGAATATGGAATGCCTGAAATGAGAGCTCCGATCCTCTATGTTACCCGTGTAG